>Ga0209223_10000413_pt1 | contig 49295 bp, 46 predicted proteins | sample COG_06_FD_184750 | JGI IMG/M metagenome (GOLD analysis project Ga0209223, IMG submission 184750) | Pelagic Microbial community sample from North Sea - COGITO 998_met_06 (SPAdes) (version 2) | ecosystem: Environmental > Aquatic > Marine > Neritic zone/Coastal water | place: Helgoland, sampling... | reverse complement strand
CTATAGAGATACTGAGTATCCTGTGGTTCATGCACCGCCTATGCCACCTTCTGGTGGTAAGAAGGCTGCTACTCCGCCTATGCCACCTTCTGGTGGTAAGAAGGCTTCCAAGCAGCAACAGCAGCAACAGCAGCAGCAACAGCAGCAGCAGCAGCAGCAGCAACAGCAGCAGCAACAGCAGCAACAGCAGCAGCAACAGCAGCAACAGCAGCAACAGCAGCAGCAACAGCAGCAACAGCAGCAACAGCAGCAGCAACAGCTAGCACCTAAGAACTCTGGTGGAGGAAATTCTTCAACACAAGTAGATAAGAAGAAGACTCGCTGTAGAGATCACGACAGAAAACATGGATCTTGTATGCGTGGAAACAGTTGTTGGTTTAGCCACGATTGTCCGCCTTCTGGTGGAGGTGGAAAAGCCAAACCCAAGGTTTGCCCTGTTGAAGAATGGAGAGCAAAACTAGAGAGAGAGAGGAAAGTGGTATATCAACGTCTACTTACTGATCTTGAGAGCAAAAAGGAAAACGATGGAGGTCAGGTTAAGTACCCCGAGACAATCGGTGACTTGTACGCAGAAAGCACTGGTGAAACAGTAAAAGTTTGCGACACACCTACTGGTTGTACCAAAGGTCATCTTTGTCCTTACTCGCACCAAACTCCCTCTTAATCAGTCTCTTGATTGGTTGTCTGGACTCTTTTGTCCTTTAAGTCTTATGACTTAACTTTATAAAAAAAAAATTGATACTATTTAAAAAAATTTAATATCATTTACTCGTATTGATTCTTTAACATGCCTAGAAAGAACGACGGAGAAGGTACTAGAGACAGAGAAAAAAAAGGTGGTTCTAAAAGTGAGGGTTTTTCTCATTATGGCTCCCAAAAACGTGTCCGACAGCTTGAAAGAATTCTAAGTCGGGGTTCTAATGTGCATGTTCAAGCTACAAATGGACATTCCAAGGATGGAAAATAAAAAAAAATAAAAAATAAAAAATTTTAATTATAAACAACAATACTATTTAATAAATTATATAATTCAATATCAATTTTTGGATTTCTTTTTAATTTTAATGGTTTTTCATACAAATCTTCTAATAATTTTTTTAAATAATCATAATGACTTTTAAATAATTGTATATTTTCTTTTTCTAAATGTATAAATTTATCTTTTTCAATGTTAAAACATTCTATAAAAAAATTTATAGTTTCATCTTTTGATAATAATAAATAATGTAATTGTATATCAAGTTTTTTAAATAATTCTTTATTATAATTTATTAATTCTTCTTTATTTTTTTGTTTTTCATACATCATTTTAGATTCAAGTAATGCTTTTTCTAATTCATCATCATTTTGATTATTTAAATTGAATTCATTATTTGGATTGAATTCATTATTTGGATTGAATTCATTATTTGGATTGAATTCATTATTAAATTCAAAATCATTAATTAATTGTTCATTATAACTTGTATCAGGATTACGAATAGTTTCATCCATTTTAATTAATATTGTTAATTTATATTTAAACCATTTATTTTTAAAAATAAATATTGATTATTAATAATATGAATCAAAGTTTTACTAAATTTTATTTATACTCTGGACTTATTGCTTTTATTATTATTTTATATTTAATTACTCAAAGCGCATTTAAAAATGGAAAACCTACTTGTAATAATTACGTATTTAATGTTTATTTATATTTAGCAATGTCCATTACACTATTAGGATTATTTGCTTATGTTATTAATACTCTTATTTCAAAAGATTCAAAAGAAAAATATGAATTAATGCCTATGAATTATGTTGTACAAAAACTTGGAAATTATACTTGGATTGGTATGATATTAGCTCTTATTTTTGTTATTATATTAGCATTTAGTCCTAGTTTTAGTCAAGAAGGACATGTTTATCATCATATAATATGGATATTATTTTTAGCAAGTATATCTACAAGTATATATCCTTATTTTAAATCTGAAGAATTTAGTGGTATTGTAGATGATGCATTAATTAGCACATCATTAGTATTTATTTTTATGTCAATATTAGTGTATAATAGCCCTGATTTTTTTGCTAAAACATATGGTTATGTTGTTCCAGGTTTATTAGTAGGTTTATTAGCTATAATTTTAATAAGTTTATACAATATCTTTATTGTAAAAGATATGGAAAGTTACAAAAAAACATCATTATATATTTCTTATTTTGTTATTATGTTATTTTCAATTTTTGTTTCTTATGATACTTCTCATATGTTTGAAATGGCTAAAATTTGTGTTAAATATCCAAATTATCCAAAAAGTTCTGTTAATTTCTTTCTTGATTTGTTGAATTTATTTACAAGCTTTATAAACGTATATTCTAGATAATTTATTAAATTTAAATATTTATATATATTAATAAGATGTCTGAATTTACAAATAAAAAAAGAAAAAAAAAACAAAATTTATACAATTGGAATTTGTACCTGTACAATTAAGAAAGGAAAAAAAAGATTTTCCAAATTTATTGCTGAAGGGGGATTATATAAAGTTTTAGAAAAAAATAAAAATTTTAAAGTAATAACTATAGATTTTAATAAAAATAAATTAGAATATTATAAAAAAATAAATTTCGATTTAATTTTTATGTTTTCTTATTTTAAAGGAAAAGGAAATGAATCTAATTATAAATTAAATCCTGGAACATGGAATTTTGCTGTAAAATGTAGATATTATTCTACTCAACTAAAGTATAAAAATATTATTTATATTGAATCACCAATATCAAGAGATTTATTTTTAGAAAAAGCATGTAATGGACATAAATATAGACTTAGCTTAAATTCTATTTATTTTTATAAAAATAAATTACCTATATGTATATTGAATCATAATAAAAAATTAATTAAAAAAAAATTAAATTATTTAGAAAAAAGAAAATTTAATCCTAAAAAACAAAAATGTATATTAATTTTATTACAAAATTATACTCAATATTTTTTTGGAAATATAACTAGTAATATGTATGTAAAATATATTAATAATATTGTTAAAAAAATTAGAAAATATTGCCAAAATAGAATAATTATAAGAGAAAAATTAGACAAAGAAGTAACTCATAATTTAAATATTACTGATCCAATTAATAATTTAGAGTTTTCTAGTAACAATAAATTTAAATATGACTTATCAAGGTCTTATAAATGTATTGCTCATTCTACTAATGCAGTAAGTTTTGCAGTATTTTATGGATTAGATATAATATGTTTATCGGAATATAATATCGCATATAAATATGGTGAAAATGATTTTAAAAATTCTGATAAGTATATTGGATATAATTATAAAGAACTAAAAAATAAAATATTAAATTGCGCTTACTCTGAAGATGATATAAAATCTAATATATTTATGAAATGCTTAAATAAAATCTTATGTAAATCTAAATAAATTATAAAATAAATCAATAATTAATTATATATTATATTAATATATGAATTTTCTCTTTAGAAAAAATAATTTATTTGAACAAAGATTAGAAGAAATAAGTCAATTTAAAGTAAATGGGTTAAATAATACTTTAATAGATTGTGAAAAAAAAAATATAATAAATGAAAATATAAAAAAAATTGGAAATGAAAATGGAAATGAAAATGGAAATGGAAATGGAACTAATATAAATAAAAATAGTAAATCAACAATTTGTTTATATAATTATGAAGTTGAATTTCCAAAAGTGATTGATACAGTAATTTCAACTAAAGGGTATAATCGTAAAAATTTAATTAAAATTAATATGATGATGCATCCACTTAATAATAGTATAACTAATAATATAACTAATAATAATAAAATACATATTCATAATATAATTACTCCAAATAATAGATATAAAATAAGCTCAATAAAAGATAAAGTATTTTTTTCTAAAGATGTTATTAAAAATAAAAAAAATGTAAATTTAAAAAGTCCTATAACCTATTATTTAATTGAACAATTAACTATTGATAAAAATTATAAAGTTATTATTCAACAATTATATAATGATATATATTTAACATATTCAATTAAACATAGTTTTACTAAAAATATAAAAAATTATAAAATGCCTGATTTAATATCAATTGTAAATGATTTAATTATTGAAAATATTCAAATTTTAAAAAATTATTTAAAAAAATATACTAGTTTAGTTAATAAATTAGCTACTATTGATTTAGCTAAAAATAATAATATAAATAGATGCAATATATTTAATATAGAATCTAATCATAAAGTAATTATTATTGGCGATACACATGGTAGTTTTCATACATTTTTTAGAATATTTTTAAGATTAAGAAAACAAAATATTATAAACGAAAAATTAGAATTAACAAATGGAACAAAATTAATTATTTTAGGTGATGTATTAGATAGAGGTAAATTTGCACTTGAAATTTTATTTTTATTATTTTTATTAATGAAAATAAATAATAGTATAAATGAATTAAATGTTATTTTTAATAGAGGAAATCATGAACATCCTGAACAATATTATTATTATGGGTTTTTAAATGAATTAGAAATAAAAAATAAAAAAAATAAAAAAAATAGTTTATCAAATACTTTTATAACTAATTTAAATAGTTTTTTTTGCTGGACATGTACAGCCATTATTTTAAAACATAAAAATACAAAATATTGGTTATGTCATGGTGGTATTCCTAATTTGGATATATTTAAAGCTTTAGATAATATTAAACAAGAAAATAACAATCATTTAAATGCATTATGCCCAAGTAATTTAATTAATATAAATGCTTTAAATGTTTTGGGTGAGTTTGAAAATCATAAAGTTATAATTTTAGGTCAAAAATTTCAAACACAAATTTCATGGAATGATTTTACGACTAAATATAATATTCAAAATACTACTAGAAGATCAAATCTTTATAAAATACCCGAAATTGAAAGAGATATGTTTAAAATTGGATTAAAAAATATATTTGATTTTTTACATATTTATAAATTCGATTTTATTATTCGTGCTCATCAAGATCATAATTGTAATAGTTGGTTATTATCTTCATTATTTTCTGATTCTGGTTCTGAAATTTTACCACTTGATTTTAAATTAGCTAAAACTGCTTTAGATAGTTTTAATGAATCAAATTCTAATTTAACAAAATATAAAAAAGATGCTTTTCAATATCAAATTCAAGAAGGAAGAACTAAAGCTGATGGTCCATTTCTAAAAATAGATCCAAAAAGTTCATTATTCGAAATAGCAGATTATAGCTCATTAGCAAGTACTAATCAATCTTTATTACAACAAAAAATAGAATCTAAAAAAGTTTATCCAGTTTTAACAATATCTACAAATTCATCAATAGGACGAAATTTATATAATGATTCTTTTGTTATTTTGGATTAGATTAGATTAAATTATATATACCATCCAGTAATAGCATATCTTTCTTGTTTGACATAAGGAACAACATGACTAACAAAATGCGGAATTCCATGTGTCGGAACTTTAAATAATATTAAATTATTAAATATTGGATTATAGGATTCAATAATTTCCGTTTTTTCTTCATTTAAAAAATGTAATATTCCTCCATATTGTGGTTTCCAATTTTTTGTTAAATTTAACACAAATGCTAATTTTCCATTTCCTTTATCACAATGAGGACTTAAAAAATCACCTCCTTTATACTTTGACAAAAATAATGTATTTAATTTTGTTAATTGTAAATCTGTTATTTCATTTAAAAAATTTATGAATTCTAATGACTCCATATGCTTTCTTAAATTAAATTCTAGAAATGATGGGCGGTTATTATTCATTGTTCTATGAAATACATATGAAAAATGGTCATTTTTAAACTTATTTTGAATATTTCTTATTTGAATTTGATTTGCCTTTTCATTTTGTTTATTTGTTAATTTTTCATATTTTATAGAATCAAATCCACTTGCCAATATCCAATTTTTTTGAGTTTGTGCGTATTTTAACAATAATTCAGCAACTTCTTCTACTAATATATTTGATATTTGTATTTTACATGTTTGATTAAACTTTTCTTTAAGTTCATTTTTATTTTGATTGGATTGTGGCAAGTTAAAAAATGTTTGAGAGTTTTCTGAATTTTCGGAACTTTCATTCATTATAGTATTAGTAATTGATTATAAAAATAAAAATAAATTTAAACTATTGATGACTTTAATTTTAATTGATTTGATAAATTTATAAATTCATGATACACTAGAAATCTATAATAATTACTATTTGTTATAGAAAATAACATGATATATATTAAATCTTGATGAATATAATTAAATACTTGTAAGCTATTTTCAGAAAAACAATATTGTAACTTAAAATTATTTAATTTACAAATAAATATATTTATTTTATTTTTTTTTAATTCTTTTATTTTATTATTAAAATAAATATAATAATTTATATATTTTTTATGAAATAAATCTTTTTTGAAACAATATTTTTTTAAAAAACTAATTATTTTAAATTCAATTAAATAAGGTTCAAGTAATTCATTTAAAACTTCTTTAAATTTAAATTGCCAATAATGATTTAATATGATATCTAAAATTTCATCTGGTAATATTAATTTAGTCATTAATTATAATTTTTATACTATATTAATTATTATAATTTTTTATACTATATTAATTATTATAATTTTTTATACTATATTAATAGAATAATGAAACAAATAGCATTTTTATTTTTAACTTTAGATAATCCAAATTTTACTAAAATATGGGATTCTTATTTTAAAGGACATAGTTCTAAATATAATATATATATTCATCCTAAATATCCCGATCAAGTTTCATGGAAAAAAACTAAAATTATTAAAAATTTAAAAGAAACGGGTTGGGGTTTTATTGTTGAAGCGGAATATGAATTATTAAAAGAAGCATATCAAAATAAAAATAATGTTAAATTTGTTACTATTTCTGAATCTGATATTCCAATTACTAGTTTTGATAAATTTTATAATGATTGTATAAATGATGATAGGTCATGGATTAAATTTATGAAAATTAAAGAATATAATTGGAGTGAAAGAATCAATAAACAACCTGTTGTTGGAAAGCCTAAACATTTTATTAAACATTATGCACGTTTTTGTTTAAATCGTGAGCATGTTGGACAATTACTAAAAAGTTATATTAAACTTAAATTTTTTATGAAAATGCATGTTGGAGATGAATTCTTTTTGAGTGTATTATATCCTTTGAAAAATGTTAGAGATTTTGCAATAACTTATGATGATTGGGATTATGTTCATGATTTAGGAAAAAAAATAAAAGAAAAAAAGAGAAAATTATATGAAAATCAAGAAAAAACAGGTTCAAATAGGTCAAATGAATTAAAAAAATTACAAAATGAATATAATCAATTAGTAAAAAGTCCGAAAACAATTATGGATGTTAGTCACGAAGATTTGTTGAAAATAAAAAATTCAAAAGCGTATTTTTATCGTAAATTTAGTAAAGATTCTGATATTGAAAACTATTGGAAAAATATTATAAATAAAAAAGTATAGATTAATATTTCATATTTAATGATGATTATGTGTTTCATTTTGATTTTCATACATAGATTTTAAATTCATACAAGCATTATTTGAATTATTAATTGTATATTGTAAAATATCTTGATAAAATGTTTTTGATATTTTTATTTTAAATTCTTCTATTTCACTTAATTTTTTGAGAATTTTAGATGTTGAAAACATATATTCTTCATTCGTTTCCGTATTTTTGTTATTTCTGTCACTTTTGTTACTTTTGTCACTTTTGTCACTTTTGTCACTAATAACTGTTTCTAATACTTCTTTATGTTCATTAATTGTTCTAAATACGTTTTTTATTAGTCTTTTACATAAATTATTTAAATGATGATTAGAATCTATAATAGATAAATTTACCGATTCAATTACATGACAATTACATAAATTTTTAACTTTTGTTTTTGTTCCCATATTTACCCTACATAAAGGACATTTATTATTTATACATGAATGAGAATCAATACATGTATGACAAAATTTATGTCCGCATTTTGTAATAGTTATGTTAGTATTTTGTAAATCTTCCATACAAATAGGACATCGGTCACTTTGTGATTTCTCACTACTTGATGAATCACTTTGTGATTTCTCACTACTTGATGAATCACTTTGTGATTTCTCACTACTTGATTTCTCACTAGTTGATGAATCACTTTGAAATATATCATTTAAAATATCATTATTAAAAATTTCTTCTAATTTTCTTTTCATTTTTTTCTTTAAAAACTTTAATATACTTTCTTTAGCCATATAAATCAATTTTTTTTGAATTTATTTAAAAATGGTAAAAAAATTATTTTTTTTTGATAATATATAATTGTGATTCATATAGTGTATTAAATCATCATGTCTTCTCTTTTAAAGATGGAACAGACTTTAGTCGAACATACTGAAATAAATAAACGTCTTTGTGGAGCTTTTTATAAAATAAGTAAATTATAAAAAAATTAATACATCTTTTATTAAATACATATAAATAAATATTTATACATATAAACAAGTTTATTAGGCTTTGACCAAGTAGCTAATTTATTTTATCTATAATATGGACAATTTAGCAGGTGTAGTATGTGATCTATTATTAAAAAAAATATATGGAATACTAAAATGTAATTATGAGTATTTACCTTCAGACTTATTTAATGATGAAATACGTATATTCTGTATAGGTTACAATAGAGTATGTATTGAAAAACATATATGCGTAGGTATATCTATTAAGGTTCCTTCAAGTAATTCTGAAAATGACCCTGAAAAAAATCCGAGACTACCAAATGTATTAAACTACATTCCTAAAGTTATCGAGGCTGAGTTACTTAGTACAAGTGACGAATTTAAAACTATTGATATCATTAAAGATACAAAACAAGAATTCAGAAGCGTAGAAGAACTACTTAAATATGTAGATGTTGTTTCACAAGCACCTTTTTTATAGTTAAAGTTGTTCCGATGCTTATATTTCAATAGGTAAATATGATTTATTAAATGAAATAGTTATTGAACTTCTTCGTCTTCATACTTGAATTTTTTAATTAAATTTTTATAAATTAACATATTTTTTGAAAAATAATGAAATAAAATCAATAAAAACATGGATATAATAAAAAAATTGATGCATAATAAAATAATAAATATAATCTTTACGTTAAAATCTTACAACTTTACATCATGCTGAAAGACTTTCAAATAGAAAAGTTAACTCGTTTTTTTAAATTTTGGAATATGTTAAATTCGATATGCAATAAAAATGCACGGCTTATTACTCCAGGATATACAGTTAAAATGCTGTACGTAGAAATTCTTATACTTTATCGTAAGTTTTTGGCTTTTAACGATGAAGAAGTTAATTGTCTTAGAGGATCTTTAATGATATTCATGATTCACAAGTTCACAGTACCCAAAGAATATAATTTGGCTTGGGAAGAATCAAAACCTCCACCACCATGTCACCTTGGGGGTTGGTTGGTGGCCTTGAAAAGATGTCCGCATCTAGGAAACACATACACCGTAGAAATGTTTCTAGAAAGAATATGTCCTGAAATAGTGGAAAATCCTCTAGAATCTGAAAGATGTGGATGTCTCTCTCATGGTTCATGTGCCAGCCATCTTGCCATGTTAGGCTTTATGTTTAACAATAGATATATGGAATGGTATGAAATTGAAGTTAATATGTTTATCCCAGATAAATGGGAAGGTGACGAAGCTAATAGAAAAGCGATGAGCGGAGAAGAAGATTAAGATATAAATCTTAAACTTTATACTTTTAATATAATAAATTAAATAAAATTAAAAATTAAAAATTATAATAATACTTAAAATGTTTTTTTTAATAATATATATTTAAATATGAATATGAATAATGAATATTATGAATTATTAGGAATTAATAAAAGTGCAAATGAAAATGAAATAAAAAAAGCATATAGAAAACTAGCTATTATATATCATCCTGATAAATCTCCTGCTGATAAAAAAGAAGAATATACTGAAAAATTTAAACAATTAAGTGAAGCCTATGAAGTTTTAAGTGACCCTGAAAAAAAGAAAAAATATGATATGTTTGGAAAAGATGCAGCAAACATGGAAAATGGAGGAATGCCCGGAGGTACTGACCCATTTGATATTTTTAAACAATTTTTTGGTGAAAATATGCATGAAGCAAGTGGAAATGGGTTTCAATCTTTTCATATGGGAGGAATGCCAGGAAACATGCATGGATTTATGAATGGTATGCCTGGAGGTAATATGCATGGAGGAATTCCTCCTGAATTTATGCAACATTTTGCAGGAGGTGGAAGAGGAATGAGAGGAAATAATAGAATGTTTAAAAAATGTGAAGATATTCAAATAACTATTAATATCAGTTTAGAAAGTGGTTATAAAGGATGTAAGCGAAAAATTGAATATAAAAGAATGAATAACAATCAAAAAGAAAAAATGACAATTATTGCTGAAATTCCTAAATATTCTGGAAATTCATTTAAAATTATTCATAAAAGTTTTGGTAATAAAAAAAATGATTATGTAGATGGTGATTTAGAAATTATTATTCAAATTGAAGAACATTCTATTTTTAAAGTAAAAGAAAATCATTTAATTATTGAAAAAGAAATTGAATTAGGAAGTTCTTTATTAGGTATTCATTTTGGCTTAGTATTATTGGATGATAGTGAAATTAATATTAAAGTAAAAGGACCTATTCATAATGATGATCATAAAATTATTCATAATTACGGATTTAAAGACAAATATGGTAATAAGGGTCATTTATTATTGATTTTTAAAGTAAAAAATAATGAATTAACTACAAAACAAAAAGAAGTTATTTCAAAATATTTTAAAATTGATCATTTTAAAAAATATGATGGACCTACTATTAAAGCTGAAAATATAAATAATCAAAATAGAATGGGATTTGATAATGATGATGAATCAATTCATGAAATGGGAGGAAATCCAAATGTTGAATGTGCGCAATCTTAATTTTTATTTTTTTATAAATGTACTTATATTTTTTTATTTTTTATTTAAAAACATAACTTTATTTTTGTATTAAAGTTATGAATATTAATAATTCAAATAATATTAATGTTAATAATTCAAATAATATTAATAATAAACAAACTAATGAAATAAAATCCAAAAAAGAAGAAAAGTTTGAATTGAAACAACAAGAAAAAGAAGAAAAAATAAAGTTAAAACAACAAGAAAAAGAAGAAAAAATAAAGTTGAAAAAACAAGAAAAAGAAGAAAAAATAAAGTTGAAAGAATTAAAGGAAAAAGAAAAAGAAGAAAAGTTTGAATTGAAACAACAAGAAAAACAGGAGAAATTAAAAATTAAACAAAAAAAAAATTTATTAAAACCATATCAAGAGTTAAATAAAATTGAATTAGGAATTGATGAAGCAGGTCGTGGATGTTTATTTGGTGATTTATTTGTTGCTGGTGTAATATTTCCTAAGAATATTCAAGAATTAATTGATGAAAACAATGTAGTTATTAAAGATTCTAAAAAAATGAGTAAAAAGAAAAGATTAGAATCTTTTGAATTTATAAAAAAATATGCGTTAACTTATTATGTTTGTCAAGTAAGTAGTCAAACAATTGATGAAAAAAATATATTAGTGGCTACATTAGATGGTATGACAAATGTAGTTGAAAATATTTATAGTGAAATGAAAATAGATAAAATATTAGTAGATGGTAATAAATTTAATAAATTTATTTCTAAAGATGGTGTTGAAATAATGCACGAATGTGTTATTGGTGGCGATAATAGTTATTTATCTATTGCTGGTGCTTCTATTTTAGCAAAAACATCGAAAGATTTATATATAGAAAAACTAGTGGAAAATAATCAAGAACTTGAAAAATATGATTTAGTTTCGAACAGTGGATACGGAACACAAAGGCATATAGAAGCAATTGAAAAATATGGAATAAGTGATTGGCATAGAAAAAGTTTTAGTATTTGTAATAAGGAGAAGACTTTATTGAAGAAAGAAATGAAAAACTTAAAAAATAAAATTGTAAATGAAGAAAAAGAAAAACAGATATTAAATAAAAATATAACTAATTATTTTTGCAAAGATTTATAATTTAATATTTAAAATTTAAAGAAGAAGTAAATATATGCTTGAATTTGAATATTCAAATGATTTTGATAGATTTATAAATATAAGTATATATATTTATGGTTTAAATTTATTAAATAATTGTGATTATATAAAAATGAATATGAAAATTAGCGTACAAGACTTAAAACAAAATGAAAATGAATATTTTGATATATTTCGTTTAAAAATTGAAAATGAAGTAAAAAAATTTATTGTACAAACTATCAAAGAACAAAAACAAAATATTATTGAAATGAGTAAAAAAAATAATATTTCATTACATAATATTGTTCAATGTTTATTTATTAATAATAAAATTGATAATATTTTAATTGAATGGAGTTCATCTTCTTTAAAAGAATTTTTGTATGTACCTAATAAACATTATTTAATTTATTTTGAAGATGATTTAATGTTAAAAACTAAAAAAATATGCTTTAATTATTCTTAATTTATTTTTATTATTTTTATTATTTTTATTATTTTTATTTTATAATTTTGATTTATGTTTTTATTGGTTTATAAATTATTTTAAAATATTAAAGGTTTTAAGGCTTCTTAACAGCTTTTTCCAATGGTTTTCTGTCAGGAAAGCAATATGGAGAATACCTCATGAAATCCTTGAATTCAAGAGTCTTAGGAACCTTTGAAAGATTCTTCTTATCTTCAATCCACTGTTTCATGTTTTCAATTTCTTTAAAAGCTTTTGTTGCTTCATCAGGATTTTCCTTTTCTTTTTCCTCAATAGACTTTTCTACAATAGAAATGTCTACCTTAATATTCTTAGCTGCATCCTTTAAAAAAGTTTCTAGTTCTCCATACACATTAAACTTTTTATTACTTGGTTTTTCGTCTCCAACTTGCTTTGGAGTAATCTTATCTGGATTATTCTTACGCTCAATATTGACAAATTCACGCATTCCAGTATGAATGTCATTTCTTGAATATTCATCAGAAACCTTAAAGATTTCAGGATTACTATCCTTGAACTTAGGAGAACTCATGTAAGTGGTTGTAAATTCACAACATGGTTGTGGCTTAGTAACAGCAGAAGGCTTCTTTTCAGCACCTTCTTCAGTAGAAGACTTTGCTTTCTTTTCCTTCTTACCAGCCTTTGTTGTTGTCATTTTTTCAATCTTTGATTCATAATCTTGTTCTTGAATCTTCAGTAGAACATTTTGATATTGAGTATCAAAATGGTCCTTTAAAGTCTTAAATTTCTTTAGAACAGAGTTTTTATCTCTTACATTACAATTCATTAACATATCATTAACTTCTTCATTTGAATTAAATTCAAAATTCAATAATTCAGGAATATTAAGCTTTTCAGCAATCAAATCAGGAATCTTTTTAGTTGGTTCAACAGTTTGTTCGCTTGCCATTTGTTAGTTGTTGTTAGTTACTTATTTTCACTTCTCTTTTGTATTTATATTTAATTGTAAATAAAAATTCAATTTTTTTTTATTATTTTTATTTTATTTTATTTTTTAAAAATTTATTTTACGTACCTAATATTTTAAATAATTTTTATTAGTAAATAACTAATAAAAATTAATATTTAAGGATTTTATTTTTTATTTTATGTTATGTTATGTTATGTTTTTTTTTGTTTTTTTATTTTAATTTACTTACATAAATTAATTTATTTTTTAGCTTTAGGTGATTTAGCCTTGATTTTAATCAAATAATCAGTGTTAAAACAAAGATTAGTGTAACTCATGACATTAGTGTATCCCATAACTTCTGGAATGGTCTTAAGTTTAGTCAATCTATCCATTTCATCTCTCAAGTTAATCAATTCTTTCATTTGTTTAGAACCTTCTTCTGGTTTAGAAGATTCATAAGTTTTGATTTCTGCCTTGATGACGTCCATGTTTTTACCAATGATTTTAGATACAGAATCAAGGAAAGTTTTAAGTTTTCCATAAACTCTGAATTCCTTATCACTTACAAGATTGGAACTAATTTTATCAGGATTGTTTTTCTTTTCAGTTTTAACAAAATCAGTTACAGAAGTATATGCTTGATTTCTAGAAATAAGTTCTGATGTATCAGTTTTACCCATAAATTCATGTAGGCAATTATCACATTCTAGTGGTTTCTTGACTGCTGGCTCAGTAGTAGAACCAGAAGATTCACTTTTAGTTTTCTTTTGTTTAGAACCAGATTTCTTGGCTACTTTGAAAGCAGAAGCAAGTGTTTCAAGATAAGTGGTTTCGAATGAATTAATAGCTTTGTCCATTTTTTTCTTTTCAGTAATAAAGTTTTTAATTTGTTTTTCATCAATCATATCCAATTTTTTAGAAATTTCATTAAGTTCATTGAAAGAAGTTACGATTTTGTCCATCATGGAATAAAATTCGGAATTAATTTCTGATGTTTCTGATGTTTCTACATTAACTTGTTCTTCATTAATTACTGGAACAGAAGTGGCTACTGGAGCAGCAGATTGGACTTGTTCAGTTTTAACTTCAGCTTCAGTTGAAGAAGCTTTTTTAGTTGGCTTTTTGGTTTTTTTTTCGACGGTTGCGGAAGTGCTCATTTTTTTATAATTATAATTGTAATTATTTCTTTAAGTACTTTTAGCATGTTAATATGTATTAAAATTAATTATTTTAAAAAAACTAATTAACATATGCCATTTTTTAAAAAAATAGTATTTTTATTAATTTTTTTATTACAATATTATTACAATATTATTACAATATTATTACAATATTATTACAATATGATAATTATTTAAATAATAATTAAATAAATTATTAAAAAATATTAGATTTTTATAATTTAATTATTTAAATAATAATTAAATAAATTATTAAAAAAAATTAGATTTTATTTTTTATAAATTGAATTATATTATACTTTTTCAAATTCTTCTAATTTCCATTCTTCACTTGTACCATTTGGCAAATTTCTTTTAATAATTAATGGTATTTTTCTTTGTTTTAATTCTTCTTCTACTATATCAATAATATTTGTAAATCCTGATATATTGATTTTTGGTTCAGCTCCTGCACTTAATTGTTGAATTCGAACACCTAATAATCTTGCTTTTTCAAATTTGTTTAAAAATGGAACAGTTTTTTTTTTAGTATTTTTATTTTTTTCTATTATTTCATCATATGATAATATATTTAAACTATTATTATTATTTTCTTCTTCTAAAAATCCTGTCTCATCTTCTTCATAATCATTAATTTCATAATCATCATCTTCTTCTGCCATTATTTACTATTATTAAATAATATTAAAACTTTAAATAAAATAATTCATTTTTATTTTTATTTTTAATATATTATTCATTTTCTTATATATTATTTATAATATATATATACTTTTTAATTTTATTTCCTATAAATATTTTAAGAATATTTCCATTCAAAATTACATGCACCACATATATATGTTAATTTTAATGACTTTGGGTCTTGAATAAATACTGATTCACTTTTTTTATTATTTTTATTTGAATCACAGTTTTTATTTGGACATTGTTTTTGAATAGTTCTAGGTAAAGAATTATCATATATATAGAATTTCTTATTATCTATAATGCTTACATCTTTTTTTTTAAAATTTTTTCTTTCAATGACTGTATTTTCATTAATTTCTTTAAATCCGCAATCTTGACAACTTAAATATAATTTGTCTTCTTCTTCTAATGGATATAATTTATTATCACAATCTTTACAAAAGTCCATATTATTACTTACTATTAATATTTATACTTTATATATTTTTAATTAATTAATTCTAATATATATTATTTATTTTTCGAATAATATATATATTTCATTTTTTATATTTTTTTAAAAGAAATTATGTTTCTATAATATTTCTATAATGTTTCTATCATATTTTGGAACAATAAATTAGAATTTTTTTTTTCATCTGCGTCAATATGAATTTTTGTATCTACCATGCTATTCATTTCTATAATAACACCTTTGTTTTTATAATATGGAATATTAATATTATTACTCATATAATCTACACCACTGCATTCTAATCCTATTAATTTATGTGCTTTTATAAACATTTCTTTATTTTCTTTATTTACTTGGTTTAATGGTATTCTTTTAGCATTTGCCCCGTTGTGAAAATTAATTGTATTTGTTATATAAACTTTTTGATTAGGTTTTACTATTGAATCTAAATTATAGCCTTGTTGTTTTATTAATTTTTCATCTAAATATTTAACTGGAAATAAATTTTTGGATAACAATTCATTGTTTTTTTGATTTATTAATTCTTGAACAGTGGATTTTCCATTTCCTGTTATTGCTGGCTTTTCCCTTTCTATTACATCCATGACTTCATTGTTAAATACAAATATTCGATAATTATTTCCTTCTATCAAATTTTCTAGCATTATTTTATCATAATTATTTAATAATTGATTTAAAATAGTATCAAATTCTTGCTGATTATCTATATGCGTATAAACATCTTTTCCTTGCATTCCATCAACAGGTTTTAATACACATGGGAAATATTTGGATGCATTTTTGAAATCATTTTTATTTGCGTTTGTTATAATTACATGTATAGGTGTTGGAATATTGTTTTTTAATAATATACTATTTGTTAATGGTTTGTTTTTTGCTATTTGATTAGCCTCTTTTGAATTAAAATATATTGTTGGATATTTTTTTACTAGATTATTATTATTGTCATATATACTAAAATTTTGTGGGTCCATAGTATATCCTTTTTCATTTAGCTTTTTATTAAAATATCCTGATTTCATTGACATATTTTCTTGAACATTTATATACTTATTAATTAACATAAACAATACTAAAATAAATATTAACACTAATATTATGTTAATCATAATATTATTATATATTTTATTTAAAAAAATTTAAAAATAAAAATAAAAATATTCTAAAAATATTCTAAAAATATTTTATTAATTGATTAATTCATTAATTTATTTTTTAATTCATCATAATTACTTTTTAATTCATTATAATCTAAATATACATTCATTCCATAAGCAGGTGAATTAATTGATTCATTTTTATTTTTACTTAAATTTTCTATAACATTGTCATAATATTGAATATTCTCTTTAATATAATTATTTATAACTTCTCTAAATATTTCATAATTACATAAATCTTTATTTGCTTGTTCAATAAAAGCAACTTTCATATTTGAAAAATGTATTATTTTTGTATAAATATCAATTATATTTTGCACTGAATTCTCAAATCCTGGCTCATTTCTTAATGGTTGTTCATTAAATACTAATGCTTGTATTGCTACAAAAACATTTGATGCAGTGTTTGTTGGAACCCATCCTGGTCCATTCCACGTATTTAACATAGATATACATACCTTGCCGTTTGTATATAAATTTGGATTAAATCTTATTTTTACATTATCTTTTTTATTTATTGATGTCAATAATCCTTGGGTATTATATTTTAATGTTGGTGGTGTCATAGGATATTCTTCAGGATAAGTTAATTCAAAAAAATAAAAACCTTTTTCATATGGTGTTTCATTTGGTCCAATAAACATTACATTTATTTTTTCTATATTTGACTCATCATAATGAAAATATATTCCGCTTTGTTTTAATATTTCTTTTGATTCCTCCAATTCTTTAAGTTCATTCATTATTCTTTTTAATTTTCTGGACATATTTTGATGTAGAATATACTTTATTATTAATATGTTTTTAAGGTCATTTATTTTTTATTTTTTATTTTTTTTAAAATTTATAATTTACTATAATTTACTATTAATCATTTTGACTTAAAAACTATTTTATAATATATATTTATAAAATGTATAAGCTTCAATCAAACAAAAGAAAATATTTAGATTATAATATTAATTCAAAAAAAAAAATAAAAACAGAAGAAGGTGAAGAAGAAAATGAAGAAGAAGGAGTTAATTTATTAAATGCGCTTGGTTTAGGTGGTGGCGGAGGTACTTCTGGTCTAAAAGATAAAAATAAAAAAATTGAACGTGATGCAAATCATATTTATTTTTACAGCGAAGTTAATCGTGATTCTATTTATGAATTGGCAACTTTAATTAATGAGGTCGAAGAAGAAAATAAAGCATTATCATTCAAATTGAAAATTGATGATATTCCTATTTATTTACATATTAATTCATATGGTGGTTGTGTTTTTTCAGCATTCAATATTATTGATGTTATTCAAGGATGCAGTATTCCTATTTATAGCATTATTGAAGGTTGTGCCGCTTCTGCTGCTACATTAATGTCTGTTGTTTGTGATAAAAAATACATTAGAAAAAATGCTTATATGTTAATTCATCAATTGAGTAGTGGATGTTGGGGAAAGATGTGTGAAATTGAGGATGAAGTAAAAAATTTAACTGATTTTATGGATAGAATAAAAAAAATTTACACTGAACATACAAGCATTCCTAAAAAAGAATTAACTGAATTATTAAAACATGATTTATGGTTAAACAGTGATAAATGTTTGAAATACGAATTAGTGGAAGAAATTTTTAATGGAAATTAATTGGAATTGGAATTGGAATTGGAATTTAAGATTGATAGAGATTGATTGATATGTGACAATGAAATAGAATATTTATAATATGAATTTTTTGAATTTTTTTTTTTATTTCTTAGTTGATATGAATATTTACAATCATTTGAACAAAAAAATGATTTTACTAATTTTTCATCAATTGTGTTTTTATATTTCCAAACATTATGAAGACAATTTATACATTGATATCCATAAAAATTATTAATTTCTTTTATATCTGTTTTATGAATTGTTTTATCAATTTTTTTATCAATTGATTTATTTTTTGGTATTCTAATAATATCAATATATTGTTCATCAAAATTAGGTGATAAATAATTCATAATTAACTATTATGAATAATAATTTTATAATAATTTATCTAAATAAAAATCAATTTTTATTATGAATAATTTCTTATTAACTTATAAATAATTTTATAAATTTATTTGATGTTAAGTTATTTCTTAATTATTCATTCTTTCTATTATATGTAAAACATTATTTAAAACATGTTCTAATTGTGTAATACAATAATATACTGGTTCTCTATTGTTTAATTTTCTTAGTCGATTCCACTTTTTTATATCATTGATAAGTTTATCTTGGGAACTATATATAACTGCTTGATTTAATTCATATTCTTCATCTTCTTCATCTTCGTTTGTCGAACAAAATATTATTTCCTCTTCTAGGGTCGATGTCAAATTAAAATGATTCATATTTGTTACTTTCGATACATTTAATTCTTGGCTTTTTGTCATAATTGACAATTCTCTTTCATCATCTTCACTAGATGAATCTCTTAACTTTCTTATTGTAGGAAGATTTGAACGAGTCATTTTATTTCGTGTTTTAATGAATTCTTATTTGGTTATCATTTTTCAATTTTTTTTATCATCAATAATACATTAATTGTTTTATTGGTTTCCTTATTTTCTTGTTTTATTTCTTGAATAATTTTAAATTTATGTTTGCTATATAAATGAATAGCTTGTATATTTTCTTTGCGGACTTTTAACTCATAATATTTAAACCTAAATTTGCTTTTAGTATGATGAATTAAATAATGTAAAGATAAATATCCGATTCCTTGCTTTTGATATGATGCTTTTGTATGTATAAAATCCAAATAACATGAATTACTTTTATTGAAATATGTTAATCGTTCAATATGACATACTTCATTTTGATAAATATTGAATAATATAAATAATATTGTATGTCTATTGTTTTGTTCATGACTTTTTGAATCATTCATTATTTTTTGTAAATCATAATAAGATTTATGCTCTTTTATTATGTTTTCCATGGATTTCTTTAAGTTAAAGTTTGTTAAAAAGTTAATGAGATATTGTGTTGGTAACAATGTATATTTATAGTTTTTTTGATTGATTTGTAAATCATGATTGATTTGTAAATCATGATTGATTTGTAAATCATGATTGATTTGTAAATCATGATTGATTTGTAAATCATGATTGATTTGTAAATCATGTACTTGATTCATTTTTTTATGTATAATATTAGTAATAAATATTTATAAGTTAAATATATTTATAAGTTAAATATAAATATTCAATATTAATCTTCTTTTTTAATTACATTTTTTTTCATATTTGTTAAAATATCTCTAATACTGTCTTTAATATTTTTTACAGGATATAACGACTCTAAACGGAAAGTTTCCAAAAAGTTATTAGATCTTCCTGATGCTAATATTTCATTTTGTTCTTCAATATTGAAATTTTTCCAAGTGAATTTAGGATCAACTATTTCCTTGTACATTTCTAATATTTCATTATGACTAATTAATCCTGGATTTGTTAAATTAACTGTTCCTTTTAATTTTTTCATGGACATATCAATCATAAATGGTATTAATTCATTTAATACACTCATTGAATTAGGAACAGAACATACTTTATCATAAGTAGTAATTTTTGTAATGAAATTTCTTTTATTAAATTCATCAGTAATAGGCATACGTATTCTTACATTTAATACATTATCTTCAACCAAATGCATCAATTGGTCTGTAAATCCTTTAACAATCGAATAAGATGAACCGAAAAAGTTAGGCTTACTTTCTTCATGAAATCCATTTTTTTCTTCTCCAAATGGATGTTCTTCATCAAATTGAAAAATACATCCAGTGCCTAAATAAGTAAAATGAAAATCATATTTTTTGGCAAATAAACTTAATACCATGGGAGAAAATAAATTATCTCTAACATTTTCATATACTTTACCAGGTTTTTCTAAATAATCAATTGTTCCAATATATGTACCCTCATAAGTTCCATGTGTGCGACCAATTAATGATATTACATGTGTTGGTTGCACTTCTTGAATTTCCTTTTCAAGTTGGTTTATATCATTTACACGGGAATTACCTTGTACTACTTCAATATTTTGTTTCATACTTTTAATGTGAGTATATACTTTATTACCAATCCATCCATTAGTTCCATAAATTAAAAATTTCATTTATTATGTATTTACTATATTTTTATTTTTTTTTATATAAACAAATTAAAAAAAATTAAAAAAAATAAAAAAAATTAAAAAAATTATATTTAAAAAAAATTGAATATTTTTAAATATTAAAGTATAAAAAGCGTTTATTCTTAAATTATTAGATTGAACAATGAGCAAAAATAGTGAATTGAGTTTTAGTAATTTTGATATGAATAAAGACATCAAAAATATCAAACATTTATGTTTTGAATTAATGCATAAGCCATTACCAACTGAATTTAGGTCTCCAGTAAGATGGAGTCCCGGTTTATTAGATATGGAATTATTTCATATTATTATTCAAATCATTTCGACTTATACATTAGGAATTAAAGATTTAATTGGTGTGCGTCAAATTATTAAAAATAAGTATGGTTACAGTTATGTAAATAAATTTAATAAATTATTAAGTTCAAAATCTTTATTATGGAGAGATCCTTATGTATATAAAGAATTGGATATTTGTTTAAAAAAAAGGTCTTCTAGATTTATTATGGTAGTAAAAAAAGAAAATAAAATGTTTTATTTATGCCATCCAGGAAAAATTCCAGAAGGATTTTATATTTGGAATTCCAAATATTGATTATTTTTATTTATATATATTTTTTATAATTTTATAATTTTATAATTTTTGTTTATGTTTTTTATGTTTATTATTCGTTTTCTTCATATTCTTCTTCTAATGCTCTTCTGACTACATTTGGATACTTTTCACAAAATTCTCTAAATATATTGTTTATCAAATCTTGACCAAAAATCTCAAGAAAATCGAGAAATAGAGAGTTCGAAAATCGCAAATAGTTTAGCATTCTTTATGAAGTAGATGAAAAAATTATAATAAATTTTATTTAAGAAGTATCATTTTTTTAATTTTGAATTATGACGACTATATTTAATCATCCATATATACCAAAATGTAAATGAATATTCCATCCACTTTATTAAAATATTACATATTTTCATTATTTAATTATCTACTAAATCACTAAAATCTCGCATTAATATACCATATATATCTCTAGTTATTTCTTCTCCAAATAATTCCCAATAAGAAACCCATAATGTATTTGAAAAATAAATCCAATAATACGATATATTAATTATTTTTAGTAAGTCCATTTCCTTATTTATTTAATATTTATAAATATATCAATTTTTATTTTATTTCTATTTAAAAACTATTCTTTTTTATAATCTATGCATAAAAAATGTTTAACTGAAAAAATTATTATTATTCAAAGATATGTACGTGGATTTTTACTTAGAATCAAAAGATTACCTTTAATTTTATATAGTATCCAAAAATATTTAATAGTTATGAATTATCATTTTTGTGATCTAAATAATGATGGACGTATTAATAGTAATTTTGATGAAGAAAATATTATTCAATTATTAATAAATAAATTTGGGTGCAAAATTAAAAAACCTAAATTACGTAATTGGTTTGATATTTGCGTATTTGATAATTATTATGGATGGTTGCCTGTAAATATTAAATCTACCAGTACGAAAACAAGTGATAATGTGGGAAATCTTGCTTTAGCTGTTTATGCTTATACAAATGTGGATTTGGATTTACAAATGGAAAATGGATACGAAAATGGAATTATGGCAAGTATTTTATTTGATAAATTAATGAATAAAAAAATAAATTATAAACATAAAAAAGATTATTATTTTTTAGTTTTAAATAAAAATAATAATAAACATGTCATTGTTAATAGTGTAAAAGGTCTTAAAAAAATAACACCGAATATTAATAATTTACCATTTCAAGTAAAATGGAATGTGAATCAAGAGTTTCAATATAAACATATTCAATTATGTGTTAAAGATTTTTTAGATGTTATTAAAAAACCAAATCCAAGTTGGAAAGAAACTTTTTTACATAATGTAAGAAACTATTTATAATTTATTTTATAATTTATTTTATTAATTTATTTAATTAATTTATTTGGTATCTAAATAAAACAAAAGTCTCTTAAAGAAATCATGATTACTTTCACCTTCTTCTTTATTAAATATTAATTCTTCCCCATGGGGAGATAAGTATTTAACCATTTGGTACATCGATGCTTTCATCAATTCTTCCATAATTTTTGAAGGTGGTGAATTAGATGATGATGCCCATTTTTCAAAGTTTTGAATGGTATCTTTAATCCATTGATTTTGATTTGAGGCATTAATACATGTTCTCTTTGCGTTACCTTTTATTCCATAAGCTTGGAAATATATTGATGTTTCTGTTATATTTAAAACACCTGATATAATTTGGTTTTGATTTCCAACTAAACCGAAAGATGTTAATACATCCGAACCTTCTGGACCAAGCCCTTTAGGTCCATTTTCCGATATAGTCCCTACAAATAACAATGTATCTTTAGCTTCATCAAAAGCATTTCCTCTATATGAATAGAGATTAGGTACTAAATATTTTGCTTGTGGATATTTTTTTTTAAACTCTTCTAAATCTATGATTATATATTCAGAAGCGCCATCTGGCACAGGAGCACTTGTAAAATCTCCAGAATGTCTTATTGTACCATCAAATCCTATCAAATTACAATAATCAACTATACCAACTAAATTAAAATTTTCATCATATATACTTACAGATAAATCTAAATCAATGATAATTTCATTTCCATTTTTATCGGTTCCATTTTTCCAATGAACACCGATAATTATTTTTATTTTAGTATTTTTAATTTCAATTTTACTTCCTGTTGTACATGGTTGTCCAAATCCAGGAACAATTGGTAATGGCTTACCTCTTTGTTGAATTCCAGAAAATACTAATCCACTATTATCTATGGTATAGGTAGATGAATTTTGTTCTTCTTCCATTTCTTGGATAATTGAATCAAACAATATTTGTTGTATTTCTTTTAATTCCTCAGGAATATCACTTATATTTACTGGATTGTTTCTTTTTTTAACTGGTACAGTTTCTTTCATTGGATGTCTAAACATTGTCAAAAATAGTAACTTGTATTAGTAACTTGTATTAGTAACTTGTATTAGTAACTTGTATTAGTAACTTGTATTAGTAACTTGTATTAGTAACTTGTATTAGTAACTTGTATATTATACTGAATATTCTATAAATTTTTCAATTTTTTTTATTTATAATTTAATTTAGTAATAGATTTAGTTACAAATTATAAATTAATTGAATGAATGGAATGACAAAGCAATATTAAATTTTAATAATAATGAAATGTCTTCATTTATTTCATGTAAATCTTCATCTATTTCTTCATCTATTTCTTCATCTATTTCTTCATCTATTTCTTCATCTATTTCTTCATTGTAATATAATGTCTTGTTTTTTGTTAATATTATATTACTTGTTTTTCTGTACATAATTTCATATAACTGTATTTTTTGTTCTATTGTTAATAATTTACATAATTCTTTTTTGAAAATCATTAACTCAGGAAAATCCTTAAATTGATTTATCAAATATCTAAACATTCGATAAGCTATTCCAGGATGTTCTAATAAAACTTGAAATACAGAAATATCTTTATTTTGTACTTTTGAATTAATTAAACCATTTAATGTATTCATTTGATGAATATTATCAGGATTAATTAATTTTACTTTTTTATCTTTTTTATCTTTTACTACTTGAGCATAACTCAAAGGTTTATCTATTTTATCATAATTTATTAAATTATTCGCAAAACCAAAACATTTTGGATATTTTCTTCTATTTTTCTTTTCAAAAGGATGAATATGATGAAAAATTAATTTTCTCCATAATATTTCTTTTTGAAGAAATTCAGTTTCTGTATTAAAATTTTGCGGAAAATAATTAATTATGGATAAAATAATTTTTTTCATAAAAGATTTATTTTTTAAATTAATCTTTTCTTTGTCATCACCATACGATTTTCCATCATCATTTTCTGTGTCATAATCATATGCGTTTAGAAAACGTAATAATCGATTTGGAGATAACAATTTTGAGTAAAATGTCATATCATTATGAAGTTTGTAAAACATTGCTACTGTAAAACATACAATAGAAACATTATCAATAATAGATTGACAAAATACTTCTTTCACTATTTCATAGAAATATTTAACTAACATAAACAACTCTTTTGCTTCCATGTTAGATAAATATCCACTACCTTTAGAAAAAAGTATAGCTGATCTTTCTCTTACAAATTCATCTATATCATAGACGATTTTTAATTCTTTTTTTTTTAAAAAAGATTTTTCTACAGATTCATCTTTTTCAGATTTATCCTTGATTTTTAAAATGTCATCATAAGTACATCTTCCATTTATTGGTCTTCTACACATGTGACATTTATTAATTTGTGGTGAGCAAGAAGCACAAGCACCATGACCACATGGTTGAAAAAATATTTCATTTTTGTCATCAAGACAAATAGCACATGTATCATGTAATAATTCATTTATCATTGATTTGATGTTTTCTGGTAAATTTTGAATAAATTCTTGTATATTTTCAGGATTCACTACTAAATACATAACAACTCTTTCAATCATTGTATTCATTTTTTGATGGTCAGTCCATAAATTTCGAATTACATCCATTACATTTTGATGTTCATAAATATATTTAAGATCATCATTTGATATATCATAAAATAAATTTATTTTCAATTTTTCAAAATAACTAATAGGAGAATTTTCTCCTTCATCACCGGGAATAATAAGTTTACCCAAAAAAGACAAGTAAAACTGATTAACATCAATATTGTCGCTCATTTTTCAACAAAAATATACTTAAAGTTGAAATTATATTAATATTATTATTAATAATCAATTTTTTTTAAATCAAAAATAAGAGAGGCTTAACCTAAACTTCCTTCTAAACAATTATTTAAAACTTAGTTTAGGTACTTTCTTTTCCTCTTTATAAAAACTAAAAAACTATAAAACTATAAAAAATTATTTTATGTACCTATTTTTTAGTTATAAAAAAAAAATTGATTTTTTTTATAGTTATAAAATAGGAGAAGCTTAACCTAAACTTCCTTCTAAACAATTATTTAAAACTTAGTTTAGGTACTTTCTTCTCCTCTTTATAATACATAAAAATACATAAAAACTATAAAAATACATAAAAATACATAAAAACTATAAAAAAATACATAAAAACTATAAAAATACATAAAAACTATAAAAAATTATTTTATGTACCTAATTTTTAGTTATAAAAAAAAATTGATTTTTTTTATAGTTATAAAATAGGAGAAGCTTAACCTAAACTTCCTTCTAAACAATTATTTAAAACTTAGTTTAGGTACTTTCTTCTCCTCTTTATAATACATAAAAATACATAAAAACTATAAAAATACATAAAAAATACATAAAAATAAAATTTATTAGGATTCATTATAATTTAATCTATATTTTAGATTAAATTAATATATTTATAATTAAATTTTATATAATTATTTATTCTTAAAATGTTCTTTTATTTCTAATTTATCATTCATATACATAATTAAAAAAGTTAACATAATTGTAATAATTGTTGTCGTTAATGTTAATATTGTTATAATAATATATTCTGTTATATTTTTTATCATTTTTATTTATTATTTGAATAATAAATAATCAATTTTTTATAATTTAAATTTTTATATTATAAATATAATTTGCTTTATATTAAGTAATTTTATAAAAAATAAGTTTATTGGTTTTTTATTGGTTTTTTATTGGTTTTTATTGGTTTTTATTGGTTTTTATTCAAAATCTAACCAAAATGTCATCTGATAAACAAACTCTTTAAATTCTTCTTCTTTTGATGGATCAATTTTTCCACATTCCATCAATTCCCTATATTCTAGACAAGGAACATGTCCTGATATTTCTCTTCCCTGATTAAAGAGAATGTTTTCTTTCATGCAACAACGAGCTGTAATCATTTCGTGAAAATGAATACCATTAATTTTCCGGGTCACCTTAAAACTTTTAAGAATAATTTCTCTAAGTTTTTTTAGTTTTTCTTCTTGATCTTTAATATTTAGATAGAATTTGTAGATTCCTGTGAATGTTTCACCAAATGATTGATCATAATTTCCAGGTTGTCCAGTTTATTCTTGAATAAGTATATATGGTTCATTCGAAGAGACTATTGATAATCCACCAGATATTGGATTATCAAAAAAACAATGTACATCACAAATAAATCTTGACATGTTAGATATGCTGAAAAGTGACAATGAATTTGTAATATAAAAAAATAAATCTTTCGATTTTTTTGTTATTTTTTTTGTTATTTTTTTTGTTATTTTTTTTGTAATTAAATAATTTTATTTTTATAATTTTTCCTACTCATTGTCATTAAGACAACTTTCGTATTTTATTGAAGGATACTAATATCTACTCCGAACCGTTGATCTTCCCGTAGATGAACTTCGGGTGTGATTCTAATAATCCCGGATTATCAATAGCATCATATCGTTCGATTGTTGCTTTCGCTCCCTCTACTCCATCTTTGATTTGTTTCTGCTCATTTTCGTAAAGATCACCCAGAAGTACCTGTTCAGTGAGTGAACCGTATGTAACTTCTTTTGTTAGGTTATTGTAGAACTCAGAACTAAAGTATCTACTTTCGTCCGAACTACAGGAGACTTCCACAGTGAACTTATCTGGTACTCCTTCTTGACCATTGGGTTCCAGGAAAATCCTGGTTTTAAATTCACGTTTATTTGTAGATAATTCCCAAGTACCACAGTAAGGCAGGCAACCACAGTAGTCCGCAGGTAGGTTTTTGTTTTTCCTACCTTCTATATACTCAGACTCGGTCAGATATTTGTATCCACTATAATATGCAACAAATTTGACAACGTCAATAATTTCATCAAGACTCTTGTAGGAACTGATCCGCATCCCGAAGAAGTTTTTAGGCAGTAGAGAGACATTAAATCCATCGCTTGATGCTCCTCTTCCTTCAGAGGAATCGTTTGAAGTGTATTGTTGATTGACTTGTTGAATCATGTTGTATGAAAAATCTCTCAGTGAAAAATGTAATAATTTATATAAAATATGTTTTGATTTTTATTTTATTGATTAATTAGGTACATAACATTCTTTTAAATTTTTATGATTTATTTTAAATCGATTTGAAAACATATATTGCTCTTTAAATTCATTTGAATTAAAATAATTCATAGTTTCTTCTAAATTTATTTCTTGTTTTGGTATTAAAATTAATAAATTTCCTCCAAAATACTGCACATGTGATTGAAAACATACTTCTTTTTTCCTTGTCAAATTATACATATATAAACATTTTGTTTTATTATTTATGATTTTATCATTAGATTTATAAATGATTTTATCTATATGCTTTTTGTTTCGTGGTAATCCAAATTCAAACCAATTTGTATCATCTATTTTACGCACTTTTCTCTGTTTTAATTCTTCTTTATTTAACTCTAAGTACTCATTAAGGTTTTTATTTTCTGTTGGATAATTTGTTAGAAAAATATATTTTTCTATGTTATTTTCTCCCGTTAAAATTTCTATATTTCCATAAGTGGAATTTTTTAATAACTTTTCATTTCCACTTACCATACCTACATATACTTCAAAATAATCACCAACTTTTATATTTTGTAATTTGATTTGATTTTTGTTATTTTGATTTGAATTATGGATTGAATTTTGATATGCACTTGAAAATGTTAAAGAACCATTATTATTATTTACATATTTCATTTCATTATTATAAATAATATTTGTTTTTATTTCATTGCTTATATTTTGATTGATGTTTTCTATTTTTTGAAACCTGAATATTAAAACATCTATAGATGCTTCTTCAAATAAATTTTCTTTATTTGGATGGTATATATGCGTAAATTTACCTTGACTCATCATTTGATTGATTAATTTTGCTGATGACGTTAATTGAAAAAAATCGGACGGAATAATAAAAATCAATTCTCCATTGTTTTCTAACAGATTTACACATTTTTTTATAAATTCTACATACAAATTTGGTTTTCCTTTTTTTTTGACATAAGGTGGATTTCCAATAATTGTTTCGAATTTTTGATTGGGATTATATTCAAGAAAATCAACATAATGAATATTTTGTTTATTTATTGATATTAAGGGAATTAAATTTTTATCAATTTCTATCATAATGAATTCTGTGTTTTCAAATATTTGATTTGGGTCTTTTTTTAAATAGTCAATAATATGACCTTGACCTATAGATGGTTCTAATATTTGTTTTGGTTTATTTTTTATAAATTCTTTTAAGTTTTTTAATAAACTTTCATTTTTTGTAAAATATTGTCCTAATTTTTTATTCATTTATGAATGTTGGTATATAATAGTAAATAACTTTTAATATTATTTATTTATTTTTTTAAAGATTTTCTTTTGATTATAGAAAATGTTGATTTACTCAATGAATCCTATCTTTTCCATAATGAAAAGAATAATTGAATTGAAATACCAATTACTATCAACTAATAAGCAATCATCTTCTTCGGGATACATATACTTGTTCCTCAATTTTGAAACATGACATGTATTAATATATGAAGAGAATATTCCATTCTTAGAAACTTGTTCTTCTCTGCATGCGACCCTCATATTATCCGCATAAACATAAAGATTTGGACAAGATTCCTTAAGTTTTGAAAGAACTAACTCTTTTTCATAGACTGAAACAACTGTTGAAACAGTCCTACAAATTGTTCTATTAATAATTTCATCATGTTCTTTCAAAATAGAAAAAGCAATTCTAATTTGCTCATCTTCTGTAAATTCTGATGATGTCATATTTGAATGAAGTTTATTGTAAGCTTATATTTATATACTAAATTAAATATCATTTTTTTTAAACAACCATTTCTACTTTAATTGCTGGATGATGTACATAATTATGAAGTTTAAAATCAGACACTTCATAATCATCAATATTTTCACGTTTATTTACTATTTCTAAAGTGGGAAATTCATATGGGTTTCGTGTCAATTGTTCTTCTGCTTCTTTTATGTGTGTTTCATAAATATGACAATTTCCCATATAATATATGAATTCATGTGCCTCTAAATCACAATGTTTCGCTATTAAATGCGTTAAAAATGAATAACTTGCAATATTAAATGGACTTCCGCATATTTCATCCACTGAACGTTGATACATTGTACATACTAATTTATTAGTATTGATTACATGAAATTGAAATAATACATGACATGGCGGCAATGCCATTTGGTCTAATTGACATGGATTCCATGCTGAAACAATTAATCTTCTGGAATTTCTTTGTTTAGGATCTTTTAATTGTTCTATTATTTCTTTTAATTGGTCAATACCTTGTGAATTGTAATCTGCAGAAGCATTTGTGTAATGGGCATTAAAATGACGCCATTGAAATCCATAAATGGGTCCTAAATCATTGGGTTCATAAGAATGTAAATTTCTTGAATTAAGAAATTCACGCGATGAATTTCCGTCCCATATATGAACATTTTGTTCATTTAAAATAGTATTACTTGTTTGTCCTTTAACAAACCATAATAATTCTTTTAAACATGTTTTCCAAGCTGTTTTTTTTGTTGTTAATATAGGAATTTTATTGTTTGCTAGGGAAAAATGCATGGCTGAACCAATTCCGACGAATGTATTTCCATTTCTTCCTAATTCAAGACTTCCTTCTTGTAATAATTCTTTTATCAAATTTAAATATTGATATTCTTCATGATATTCATTTTCTGGGTCTTGGTCTTTATATTTATTTAATTTTGTAATATTTTTTAACATAATGATTTATAATAATAATTATATTTATTGTTTAATTTTTAAACTATTTATTTGATTTATAATTTGTTATAATTTGTTATAATTGTTATAATTTGTTATAATTTGTTATAATTGTTATAATTTGTTATAATTTGTTATTTTATAATTTACTTTAAAGAATTAGATTTTTTTTATTAACTTATTTATTTTTATACTAATAGAAGAATGCCATATTTTAAAAATCATAACTTATTATTTATTCATATTCCTAAAACAGGAGGTTCTAATATTGAAAATTTCTTTTTTCATTATTTAAAAGAAAAACCTACTTTATTACATTTAATATCCAATAATTTAGAACTGCGAGTCAATAATCATTCATTACAACATATGACATATAGTGAATTATACAAAAATAAAGAATATTTTGATATTAATTTTGAAAAAGCAAGAATAATAACTGTTGTTCGTAATCCTTATGATAGAATCATTTCTGATTTATTTTGGTATAAACTTATAACAAAAAATAATAGTGTTCATGAAATTGAACTTGAAATTAAAAAATATTTAGAAAATAATTTATTGTATGATAATCATAAAATTCCTCAATATAAATTTTTAATTAATAATGAACAATCAAGAATGATAAATTCTAAAATAATCATTTTAAAATGTGAAACTTTAAACGAAGATATGAAACAATTAGGATTTCAACAATTTATTTCATTTTGTAATCATTCTACTAAAAAAGGTTTTAATAAAGATTATTCTCAATATTTAAATAAACAATCTATTAAGATGATAAATGATTACTATATTGAAGATTTTGTTCGTTTTAAATATGATATGATTCATGATTGGTGATTATTATTTTTATTTTATATTTCATTTTAAATATTGACAATACTCTAAATATTTAATCCATACATATTTAAAGAATCTGTTGAATTTGATTTTTCTAATTTTAATGAATCCATATTAATTAAATTATCATTTAATATTAATTCCATTAACCCTTCCATAAAATCTTTTTTAATTTCCCATCCTAATTCTTTTACTTTTTCATTTGATATATAATATCTTAAATCATTAAATGGTCTGTCTTCTACATAAGTAATCCATTTATTTATATCATCTTCATTAGTTGTTTGTTTCATTATTTTAATTAACATATGTGCTATTTCTTTTACACTATATTCTTTGTCTTCATCACTTCCTATATTATATATTTCACCTATTTGACCTTTTTCTAATATACACTCTAATGCAGATGCTACATCAGAAGCGTGTAAGAATGCTCTAACATTCGAACCATCTCCTTGAATAGTTACTTTTTTATCTTCTTTTAATAATTTAATAAATCTTGGAATTAATTTTTCTGGATATTGATTTGGACCATATACATTATTTCCTCGAGTTATTATAATAGGCATGTTAAATGAATGTCTATAAGAACCTGCTATTAATTCTGCACCTGCTTTTGTTGCTGCGTATGGATTTGTTGGACATAATATGGATTGTTCATGTTTTTTTTCTTCACCTTCTGCCAATAATGATTCTCCATACACTTCATCAGTAGAAATATGAATAAATTTTTCAATTTTTCCATATAATCTAGAAGCTTCTAATAATGTATGAGTTCCTAATATATTGTCTTTTGTATATTTAAATGAATCTGTAAAAGAATCTTGAACATGTGATTGAGCGGCAAAATGTATAATTGTGTCTATTTTATAAGCTTCCAATATATGATTTAATAAATCAAATGAACATAAATTTCCTTTGATTAATGTGTAATTTGGTGAATTTCTTATTTCTTCATTGACATTTAATTCGTTTGCACAATAATACATAGCATCTAAATTAATAATATTGATTTCATTTTTTTTGAAATATTCATTGATAAAATTTGAACCAATAAAACCGCATCCTCCAGTCACTAATAAATTTTTCATTAATATACTAAACTAAATAAAAAAATAGTGAAAAAAAAATTAATTAATTTTTAATTTAATTTTATTTAAATTAATTAAAATAGTATTTAAATGAATATTAATAAATGAATATTAATAAATAATTAGTAAATTAATGTTTCATCCTAATTTATATAAATTATTTAATAATGATTTAAAAGATTTAAATAATAATCAACTTATTTTACATTGGAAAACTTACGGTAAAAAAGAAAACAGAATATATGATATTAATAGCTTTTTTCAAAAATATCCTTTTTTTAAATTAAATGATTATACTCAAAATTATCCTGAAATTAAACATTATGATAAAACTATTATAATGTCTCATTTTCATCATAATAAAAATTTATATGATAATTCTTTAATATTAAATAATATAAAACATTCTAATGAAAATATAAATTCAAATGAAAATATAAATTCTAATGAAAATAATTGTGTTATTGAAACATATTTTAATAAATATTTTTTTAATAAACATATATCTTTATGTGTTTTATTATTTGATTCTAATTTACTTGATGATTCTTCTTTATTTCATTCTTATAAAACTTATTTATTTTCTAATAATTTTAAAAATAAAATAAATGAAATAAAAAATTTAAATATTATACAAATTGATAATAATCATATTTATTTGATTCATTCATATTTGTTACAATTAGATTATGATTATTTTTATTTTTATATAAATTCTATTAATTGCGAAAATCATAATTTTTATATAAACTATTTAAAAAAATTTCCTAATATACTTTTCTTTCAAAATAATATAATTATTCATAAAAATTTACTTGTTTATTATAATTATTTTGATTTAATTTATAATACTAAAAAACTATTAACGTTTAATCAAATAATTATTGAGGATTCAAATAGTATAAATCAATTATTATTCAAAAACTATAAATTTACATTTTTATTTAATAAAAATAATTTAAATCAAAATGTATCAAATCAAAATGTATCAAATCAAATTTATATTGATTATAATTTTACAAATGATGATTTATTATATCTTCTTATATTGATTACTTATTTTGAAAATAATAATTACGAAGTAATTATAAAAAAAAATAATATGAATCAATGTTATTTTCTTAAATATTACTTTCCAAATGATAATACCTTTAATTTACATTCATTTACTTTATTAAATAATCATTTAAACCAAATAAATCATTATGATTCGAATAAAAAATTTATTTTAAATCAAAAAATAGATTTTAATAAACATTATTCACTTATTCAACAATTTCATATTTTGAATAAAAATCACCATGACTTTATAGAAAATATTTTTAAAAAATTATTGTTTTTGGACTTAAAGAAAAAAATCATATTTATAAATTTGGATGAAAACCTAAGTGAAACATTTATAATTCAAAATTTAATTCAATTGGATTTTTTAAATTCAATTATTATTACTCGGAATTTAAGTTTATGTAAAACTAAATTTGAAATTTTTAATCATTTATCGACAATTGATTTTTATGAAATATTTGAAAATACTGAATACAATTATGATGAAGTATTAATTGTTTTTGGTTTATTTATTGATTATTATATTGGAAATGTAAATAAACATTCTAAAATATGGAATTATATGAATTATTCTTTGATTTTATATGTAAATGAATTTGATTCAGAATATATAAATAATCAAAATTTATTTATTCAAAATGTATCAACTATTGATGATTATAATTTATATTTAAATAATAAAATTATTAATTATAATCATCAATTATTTTTATATTTGAATCAATGCTTTTATAAAATGAATATTTTTGAAAATTATGTGAATTATTATTTTAATGATTATATATACAATTATTATTTTGGCGATTCATTAGTTTGTATGAGTGATGATGAACACGATGAACATGATGATGAACATAATGATAAATTAAATGAATTTAATAGATTTAATAATAATTTGAATAAAAATATAAATGAAAATATATGTTTTATTTATTCAAATAATTCTTATTATTATAAATATTACAATCATTATTGTTTAATAAAGGAAGACTTTATTATTCAAACTTATAAAAAATATTTTATAAATGACAATGCAGTTTTTAATAACATGAATTTTATTTTTAATTATGTTTTTATTTATGTTTTTGATAATTTAGAAAAGAATATTGATTTTATAAAATATATTTGTGATTTTTATGATAAATATTATTTTCATTATAATTATAGATTAGAATTTTATTATAATGATGTTAATGATTCAATAAATAATCTAGAAAATAAGGAAAAATTAAAATATATAAAAAATATTACTAATGTTTTTTTTAATAAAATTAAAACTTTAATGAATTTGGATAAAAATAAATGCGATGGTGAAAATGAAAAACAACAAAATATTTTTATTTTTAATGATTTATTAAAAAAATATGATAATCAATCTATTATTTTTTATTTTAAAAATAATAATATACATTATTTACAACTAAAACAAGATATACTTTATTTTTTTATTCAAAATAATCTATACTTAAATAGAAATAATTATATTTGTTTTGTTTTAGACATATTACATTCAAGTGAAAATCATTTTTATAAATTATTTAATATAAATATTAATACTATCATTAAAAATAAAATAACTTATACAAATTTAGATGAACAAATTGAAAAATACAAAAATAATAATTATATAAATAATTGTGAATTTAATATGAATACATCCTTTTTATTAAAATTTTTAATTTATACGAATGATTCACAAAATGAATTTATTTATAAAAACATTAATAAAATAAATCAATTTATTAATGAAAATCTTGATACTATTAAATACTTTGAATTTTATTTAAATAATAATTTGCTACATATAGTAACTATTCAAAATATATCTATTTTTGAAATAGATATTGTACATTTTAACATAATTCTAAATAAATTGCATAATAATTTTACATTGATTTATTATTTTAATAAAGATTATAATATTCAAGATATTTTAAATTTTGATTCAAATTTTGATTTAAATTTAGATTCAAAGTTTGATTCAAAGTTTGATTCATGTATAAATAAAATAATATTTGATAGTTATTATAACTTATTATTTTTTGTAATTAATATAGATTCTTTAAAAAAAATAGGATTTTTAAGTAAGTATCAAAATCTTGAATCATTTTTATTAAATTTATATTTTTATCCAAAAATAATAAATTTAAATTTTTATATTATAAATGAATTAAATGAATTAAATGAATTAAATGAATTGAATGAATTGAATATTTTTATTAATAAAATACTTAATTTTAAAATTAATAAATATAATACTCATTTATTAGATTATTGTAAATATATTCATTTTGATCAATTTGTAAGCCTAAACAAAATTATAAATTTAAATAATAATATATCCATAAATCAAATATTTAATAATGAAAATAATTTAATAAATATACATATTATTAATCTAAAACATAGAAAAGATAAAAAAAAATTTATGATTGACCAATTAGATAGATTAGGAATTATTAAATATACTTTTTTTGAAGCAATTAAAATTAAAAAAGAAGAATTAAATAATTATAAATGTATTAAATCTGAAAATTTTTTGAATTTTTTAAATATAGATTATGTTACTAATTCTGCTGGATGTAAAATAAGTCATTATGAATTAATTAAATCTTTAATAAAAGATTCTTCAAAATATACTTTAGTTTTAGAAGATGATGTTGTTTTAGAACATAACTTTTATGCTTATATTATAAATGCTTTATACACATTACAAAATAATGAAGAATTATTTGATTTTGATTTACTGTATTTAGGATGCAATTTGAATAAAAAAAATGATGCTGAACTTATTTATCCTAATTTATTAAAAGTTAAATATCCTAAAACTACAACTGCATATTTAATTAATAATAATAAAAGTTGTATAAATAAAATAATAAATGCAATTGAAAATTCATTTAATGAAATTGATAATACTTATGCTGATTCTATTTCATTAAATAAATATTGTATTTATCCAATGATTGCTTATCAAAAAGATTTTTCGAGCGACATTGTTGATTATGCGAATTATAAATATTATCATGATAAATTTACTTATGAATTAGATTATTGATTGTTTATTATTGTAAATTTTTAAAATATCTTAAATGATTTTATATAAAATATGTTGAATAAATGATTTAATATAGAATCATGATGAAAATATTCATTTGATATATATATATATTTTTCTTGATTATTGTTTATTATTTGGTATTTAGTTATTTCATTTATTGAATTAGAATGAATAAAAAATATTGCTAATAATTCATGGATTTCTTGATTTAATTCTTGAAACAATTCAATAACAAATATATTTATATTTTTTAAATAACTATATTGAGTCATAAGTTTCTTTGTATTTTCATCTATTTGATTTAAACTTGACTTCTCTGATTCATGTAATTGTTCTTTATAAATAAATATATTTATATTATTTAATAATAAATAATTATTTTCTATTTTTATTATTTCTTCTATTTGTTTTTTGATATTTGTATTTACACTTGTATTTACACTTGTATTTACACTTGTATTTACACTTGTATTTACACTTGTATTTACACTTGTTTTAGTGTTTTCTTCTGTGCTTGATAAATTTAATATATATATTTTATTTTCTATGTTTTCTTGGTCTTTGATTTTATTAATTTCATTGATTTCTTTGATTTCTTTGATTTCTTTGATTTCATTCATTTCAATCAATTCAAATTTGCTTATTTGATTTAAATAAATATTTAAAATATTTTTCATTAGCTTACCAAATAAATTATGATGCTTTATATAATTTATATAATTATTATAATTTATATGCTCTATATATTTTTTTGATGAATGATTACAATAATGAAAAGTAACTAAATTTGGATGTATAGATTGATTTACTAATTCATATGTTAAATATGTTTCATTATAATTAGGGTAATAAAAATATTCTTTTGGTAATATTTTAATATTAGATTTTTCTTCTATTTTTAATTCTTGATATAATTGAGTTGGCATAAATAATGATGCATTTGTCCATTTAGTATTAGTAAAATATTTTTCATAGTTTATTAATAACAATTGAATAAACGAATTTTTTCTCTTTGACATGATTATTGCATTTCCAAATAAATCATGTTTATTTTTATATTTTTCTTGAACTCCTAAAATTAATTCTTCTTGACAATTTAATAATTCTTTATGTGATTTAACACATAATGTATCAATATCATAATATATTCCACCATAATGATATAACATGATTAATCGCAAATAATCACTTTTGTGGGCATAATGATTAACTTTTATTCCATTAAACATTAAATCTTCATAATTTACATAATTCAATGTTATATATTTTTTTATTTTATTCCACCAATGTCCATATGGTTCATATTGATAATGCATATATATTTTTATTGGTTGATTCATTAAAATATTAGAAAGTATTCCATAATAAAATAAAAATGGAAATTCTGATTTTTGCTCTTTTAATCCATATATATAATGAACAATATTTGGAATTGATTTTTTATTTTCATGTTTATTTTCATGTAATTGAAATGTTGATATTTGATTCAATAATTGTTGATAATGATTTTTATTATTATGTTTCATTAATATTTTCTTTTTTGCTTGTAAAATATCATATAAAACTGTTTGATAATTTGTTTTTTTTATATTATTTAATCTTTCAAAATATTTACATTCTGTTTCAAAACTTATTTTTATATTTGAATTAAAATCATAATCATTTTTTATTAAATATTTATTGTTAATTAATGTTTCTTTATTTCCTCCTGTATTTCGGGCGATTAATGGAAGTCCGTAATTCATTGCTTCCAATAATATGGTTCCTCCTGCTTCACTTTTAGACGGACTTAATACTAAATCATTATTTAAATAAACAGTATTTATATTAATATACTCAATGAATCCATGAAATTTAATCTGATTTTGATTTTGATTTTGATTTTTTATTTTTTTAATAAAAGATTTTTTATAACTATCTTCTATATTTCCGTAAATATTGAATATTTGGTTATTTGTTTTTATATATAATAATAAAACATCCATAAAACTTAGATTTATTTTATGATTATCTATTCGTCCAATAATTGCGATGTTTTTTATTTCATATTTTTGGTTTTTGATGATAAATTGTAATTTTTGAATAATATTTTGTGCGTTTTCATAATTTATAGGATTAATTCCTAAATAATTTATTGGTTTTATTACATTGTTCCATGATAAATTCATGGTTTTATCATTATATAAATGAATATTGTAATTATTTATTTCATTAATATTTAATATCTCTTTTTGATAATAATCGACACTATGTATAATATTTATTTTTATAAATGTTGAATTATTTTTTTTCAACTTTTTAATGATGTTGAAATCATCAAATAAATAATATTGATGGTCGATTATTATTTTACTTTCTGTTTCATATTCAGCATTATCTGAGTTTTCTATTAATTTATTTATTAAATCATTATTTGATTGATAATATATAATTTGTGCTTTATTTTTTATTTCTTCATCTATGTAATTATTATAATTAGAATTTATGTATATATTATGATTTATATAATTATAATATTTTATAAAATTTTTAATATATACTTCTCCTCCACCACATTTAAATAAATGAACAAATAAATGATTGATTGTTTTTATTGGTTTATTTGATTTTAATATATTATATTTTGAAATATCACTATTTATAGATTTTTGTTCTTTATTGACTATTTCATTTTTATTTATTTTATAATTTTCATATTTTCCAATTGTGCAATAATGAAGAATACAATCCAATTCAGATGATTCTTCTTCTATATTATACGCATTTTTATAATAAATGTAATCAAAATCATATATTTTATAAAAGTCTTGCTTCGAACTAATTAAATGATTGTATAATCCATAATTTAACCAATGTAATATTATTTTTTTTTCATCTTTTAAATTTAAATCATTTATTTTATCATAAAACTCGAAATTAAAATGTGGATATTTATTTTTAAAATCTTTGAAATCTTTTACAATATTTTCATTATTTATGTCTTTTTGATATTGTAATAATAGATGATTTTTATGCAAATGTTTATATTGTTGATTAAAAAATAAATATATATTTAGTTTATTATTCATAATTGCTAATTAATATTAGTAATAATAATTTATATTTAAATAAATTCGTTTAAATAAATATTAATTTATATATTTTTTTATAAATGATTTTAGTTAGTTCCTATTATAAAACATCTAATAAAGAAAGACAAAATGAAATAGATGAATGTATTACAAGAAATATTAATAATCCATTGATTAGTAATATTTATTTATTAAATGATAAAATTTATACTTCAAAAATATTGAAAAATGATAAAATTAAACAATTTAATATAATTAAAGGAAATAAACTCTTGTTTAAAGATGCTGTTGAATTTATTAATTCTTATTGTCACAATGAAAACGTCATATTATCTAATACTGATATTTATTTTGATGAATCTTTAGAACTGTTGAATAATTATGATTTGAATAATAAAGTATTATGCTTATTGCGACATGATGTTCTAAAAGATGGTACTGTTGATATTTTTAGACATTTTGGTGAGCCTCGTTGGGATTCTCAAGATTCATGGATTTTTAAAAGTCCGCTTAAAATTGACATTAATGAATTAGACTTTTCATTTGGTACTTTAGGTTGTGATAATATGTTTGCGTCTAAATTATATGACCAAGATTATCAACTTTCTAATCCTAGTTATTCTATAAAAATTAACCATTTACATAATATTGAAGAAAGAAATTATAATTGCGATGATAGGGTTCATGGCAATTATTGTTTAATTCAACCTAGTCATCTTGATGAAGAAACAAATATACGTTTTATGGAATATTAATATTTGAAATAAAAACATTCATTAAAAATATTTATGAAATACATCATTTAATATTAAATAATTCATATTTTTATAAATTTTTTGGTAATTATCATGATGATTGTGAAAAGTACTTTTATTATTATTGGAAATTGTGAAATATGCATATTTATAAACATATGTTTTAAAAAGCCGAAAAATGTAATTATCGGCAACATTTACATCATCATATAAATTAAATTTATTATTTTCTGTGTTGTAAATAGTTTGCATTTTTTTTTGTATGCATGATTTTTTTATTATATAACTTAATGCACTCCATTCATTGTTCCAAGGTCGATAATCTGATTCAAATTTAGGATTTAATGTAAAATAATTTAACATAATAATTTCCCAATCAGGTGGTGCTTCATTTATCATTTGTTCTATTGACTTATTCCAATAATTTATGAAATCTAAAGATACATCATCTTCTAATATTAAAACATATTCATTGTTTTCTTCCTTGTTTTGTATTTTTTGTATGTTTTGTATGTTTTGTATGTTTTGTATTTTTTGTATGTTTTGTATGTTTTGTATGTTTTGTATGTTTTGTATGTTTTGTATTTTTTGTATGTTTTGTATGTTTTGTATGTTTTGTATGTTTTGTATTTTTTGTATGTTTTGTATGTTTTGTATTTTTTGTAATAATTTTAAATGAGAAGTTAATACAGCATATTCTGAATTTGTATTATTGTTAATTGTTTCTTTTTCATTAAAATAGATTGATTTTAAATTTTGTGTTAATGATGAATCTTCGAAGTTTTTACCATCTATTCCTTCAAATCTTTCATAATTTATATTGAAATTATTTAATATTTTTATCATATTTTCATTTCTTAATTTATTTCTTTTTAAATTTATATAATATATTTGATTGATTTGATTAATTTTATTGATTTGATTATTGTTTTCAAGTTTTAGATGTTCAAAATAATAAGTATAACCTAATAAATAATATATAATTAAATTTAATATATTTATATTATTATTTTTAAAATTATTAATAATTTCATTTTCTTTATTGTAAATACTATCATCAAATTCTATAAAATAATAATTATAAATAATTTTAAAATAGCTTTCAAAATTGTAATCTATAATATTTTCTAAAAAATTAACTGAATTATTTGTTTTATCAAATACTAAACTTGTATTTATATTAAAATAACTTTCATCTTCTTTTGATTCTTTTATTAAATCTAAATCCAAATTTAAATTTTTGTTTCTTTTTGTTCCTATTAATATATTTTCTAATTTAATATAATCATGAATTAAAAAGTTTTCTAAATTCTTCAATATAAAACAATGCTTTTTTAAATATATTCCTCCATTTTCTTGTAAATCTATTTTTAGAGTTTCTTTAAGTTCGTTTAAATTTATTTTTTTAAAAAATATTTGAGTTTGAAATGGGTTTAATAAAGTTTGATTGATTAATTTTGAATAATAATTATTTGATGATTCATTTGATGAAAAAGATTTATTATGATAAATAAATAATTTATTTGGTTTTTGAATTTGAATAATAGACAATAATAATAGATAATTTAAAAAACTAATATTATTTTCATTCAATATACAATAAAAATAATTATTATTAATTTTAGTTTTCATTTATTTATTATTTATTACTTATTATTTAAATAATTTACGATTTTTTTAATTTTTATCTATTTATCTATATTTATATCTAAAATAGTATTTATGTTTTTATAATAATTAATTTTATTGTATTGATTCATTATTTTATCATAATTATTTTGTATTAATTTTTCTTTTTTTTCTTTATTCATGTTTATTACTTGTTGCATACTATTAAATATATTATTACAATTTATTTTCCATGTATTCTTTAATTTGTTTAATTCTGATTCTATATTTTTATTTAATCCTTTATATTGTATTAATATTGATGGTATATTTTGAATAAATGGAAAATGATTACTTATATTTTTTGTTACATGATAATCATTATTAAATTGTTCTATATTATTTATTGTATAATATCCAATTAAATTTAATTGTTTATTATAATTATCTATATATAAATGATTTGATTCAAATTCGCGGATTGAACTATAATCAATATATACACAATCATTATTTAATAATTCTTGATTTCCACCAACATTTGAGGCTATTATAAACTTTTTATAACTCATTGATTCCATTAAATTATAAGATGCTCCTTCAGATACTGAAGGTAATATAATAAAATCAAATAAATTATAGTAATATTCTACATTTTCTTGATAACCTTCTAATTTTACATGTTCTTTTAAATCTAAATATTCTATCATATATGCTAAATAATTTTGAATATCTTTATTCTCAAATCCAACTAAATAAAATGTATAATCATTATATATATTGAAAAAACTTTTTAAAGCAAATAATAACATTATTACATTTTTATCTTCACTAAATCTTGATATCATTCCAAACTTTTTATTTTGATTCTGATTATGATTCTGATTCTGATTCTGATTTATTAATTCAACATAGTTTATAATTTTTATCATTTTTTGATTTTGATTTTGATTTTGATTAACAACAAATTTATTTATTTTATCAATTGTGTAATTATTAACTGTTATAATTTTATGAAAATTATCATAATATTTTTCTATAAAATAATTAGACCATGATACATCACTATGAGTTACAAAAATTTTTTTTATTGAATGATTTATCATAAAAATATCATTAAATATATTTGGTATATATCCATTAAATATAATATAATCATATTGTTGATGTATTTGATGTATTTGAGATTTCTGTTTTTCGGTTTGATTGTCTAATTGATGAATCAATTGATTGTTTAATTGATATATATCATAATTATCAATAGAATTAAATTTTTTTATTTTTTTAATTATAGATTCAGCATATATTTTTACATTAAATCCTAATAATTTGAAATATTTATATAATCCACAAATAAATATATTACTTCCTCCAATATTAAATGTACTTGTTATTAATATTATATTTAATTTTTTATTTATTAAATTTTCTTGTATTTCATATAAATTGTTTGATATTGTTAAATTATTTAATTGTTTTAAAATATTATAATCTGTTATATCTCTTTTATCAATTAATGAAGATCTTGATTCAAATTCATTTGCATTTGTACGTTTCATTTCGTAAAATATTGGATAATTTATATGTATTTTTTCTTTTGTTTTATTAACATATGGTTCATTAAATTCACACAGATTTCCGTCATACCATTGGAAGCCATTTTCATAAGAAAATAAACGATATTCATTATAATAAGATTCTAAATTCAAATAATATGAATTTTTATTTATAAATAATGTATAACCACTAAACCATAAAGCATATTTAGTATTTTTATTTTTTATTTGATAGTTATTTATTAATTCTTTAAAATTATGTCTTATACATATAAAATCGGCATCCCATTTAATTATATTTTTCTTTGTTGATTTACTTAAGCACCAATTATAAAAATTACCTAATGTATTCTTAATTCCTGTTTTCATTGCTTCTTCATGTTCAATACCAACTTTATTTACATTTATGAAATAATTATAAACTTTTAAATGATGATATTTAACTTCTAATTCTTCAATTATTTTAAGTGTATTATCTGTTGAATTATTATTTACAAAAATAATTTCATCTGCTAAATCAATTACTGATTCTATACATAATCTTATATTTAATTCTTCATTTTTTGCTCGAATGATTAATGATATTCCATCTTCTAATTTTGGTTTTGGTTTTTCTAAATCTAATAATACTTCTTCAATTAAAAATACATTTTTTCTTGATATATAATTTTTATTGATATTTAATTCATAATTTTTGTATTTTAAAAAATTTATTAATTCTTCATTTGAATTTATTTGAGTTATTGTATCAATGAATTCTTTTTTGTATATTGAATTTAAATATACATTTTTATTTAATAAATTTATATAATAAGTCTTGAAATCTTTGTAATTTTTTAAAATTTGATTTTGATTTTGATTTTGATTTTGATTTTTATTAATTATTAATAATTCTTTTGTTATTTGAATATCATTTTTTTTATTGGAAAATTGATGATTTAATAATCTAATTAATTCAAAATTTATATTATTTTCTTTTATAAAATTATTTGTATTTATTATTAATTTTGGGTTTAATTTTATTATTAATTCAATATCTTCTATATTAAAATTCTCATAATTATAATAAGATATGATAAAATCATAATCTATAGTTTCTTGATTTATTTTATTTTTTTTATTTATTTCATGATTATTGATTATATTTTTTATAAATTCATAATTTGATGTTGAATGTAATGTTGAATTAATATTTTTATAATTTTTAATAAACTCTTCTTGATTTATACATATTTTATCTTGAATAACTAATTTTATAATTTCATATATATTTGTTATATCATATATTTTATTAATAAAATAAGTATCAATATTATATTTATTCAAGAATTCTTGCTTATTTTTAAAATAATTATTATTTTTATGATAATAATTACCTATGTCTAGATTTGAATCTAAATTAATTTTATTATTTAATAATTCTTTTTTGTAAATGTTTTTTATAAAATTATAATCAATATCATTATATATTTTATTTATTAAGTTTAATGATAAAATAATATTTATTCTTTTGTAATTTTTTATATAACTTATATAAAAGTTTTCTAAATTTTTATGTGTTTTTGTATAATCTAAATTAATATCATTATATATTTGAACAAAATTATTAAAATTAAATTCATAATTATTTTTTAATAAATAAAATATTAAATCATCAGTATCTAAATTTTTATTAGAAAATATATGTTTATAATAAATAAATAATATATTTTTTTTTATTTCTTTGAAACTTTTTTCTATTTCTTCTACATCATTTTTTACATTTATGAATTTTTCAATAGTATTTTTTATTATTTTTTTTTTGAATATATTATTCAAATAAAATTCATAAACATCTATATTTTTATATTTAATAAAATTAATATTAGTAAATAAAGAATTAAATCTTTGTTCATTTATGATTTCAATATTATTATCATAAATAATTTTTATTAAATGATATTTATTTTGATTGTTTTGATTGTTTTGATTGTTTTTATTGTTTTGATTGTTTTGATTGTTTTGATTGTTTTGATTGTTTTGATTGTTTTGATTGTTTTGATTTACTATTTTTTTTATAAACTTAAAATTTATATTATTTTTAATATTAATATATTTCATTATTTCTATTTTTTTATAATCATCATAAATATTGTGTGATTTTAATAATTTTGTTTTTTTTATAAAATTATTTATATTTATTTCATTATTTTGATTATTTTTATTGATATATTCATTATAAAAAATATTTTTAATATTTTCAGTATTTATTTTATTATATATTTTTTTAAAATCTAGTATATTAGATTCATAGTTTAAATAATAATCCTGAAAACAAAAAATATTTTCCATTCATAATTATAGTATCATTTATTTAAATTTATTTATTATTTATTATTTAATTAAAAATAAATATGTGGTAAATTTTTAATATAATTTCTTATATAATTAGCACATTGATTATGATTTGTTTTTACAAAATAAGCAATATATTTTGATAGTAATATCTTTTTATTTAATTGTTTTGAAATAAATATTAATATAAAATCTTCGAAAGAATCATTTATAAATCTTAATTCTTGATGATTTTTTAATACTTCATATTTCAATGCAAAACTAATTCCAACATTTTTTTTTTCTATTTTTTTTGTCAATAAATGAGGTATTATATTAAAATTTTTATACATCATTCTAAATATAATTACATCAAATTGAAATTTTGTTTCCTCCTTTTTTAAATAATCAATATAATTTGGATGTAAAGTGTCATCATCATCTAAAAATCCAATGTATTCTGTTTTTAGTTCTTCTTGTTGATGAGTAAGTAAATATTCAATTCCGTAATTACGAACTTGTCCTGCACAATTATTTATTTCTTCATTAATAATTCCACATTTATTTATTTCTAAAAATATAAATTGTTGATTCTTATTTATTTTATTTATATATAGTTGGTCTAAATTATTTTGTATTCCATCAAATATTATTAATGCTTTCCAATCATTATTTGTTAAATTAATTAATGATTGAATAGTATTTACTAAAGATTGTCTTCCAAGTGTTGGTATAATAAATATTATTTTCATTTTTGATTCTTTTTTGATTCTTTTTTTATTATTATTTAATTATTATTTAATTATTTTTAAATAAATAATTATTTAAATATAAATATAAATATAAAAAAAATATTTTAGTTATAAATTTTACTAATATATCTATATCCTGCATCTGGGCATATAATAACAATATTTTTATTTTCAATTTTGGATTCATTTATTAATTCTAATGCTGTATATATATTTAATCCTGAACTTCCTCCCAATAAATATCCATGATTAGCCATAAATTTACACATTTCAATAGCTTTTTCATCTGATATTTTATATATGTAATCAATATAATCTAAATTCATTATACTAGTAATTCTTTTTTTACCTGCACCTTCAATAATTGAATTATATGAATCTTTTATATTTGTTTTTTTTATTATATTAGTAATAATAGAACCATAAGGATCACCAAATACTAATTTTGTTTCCTTTTTTTCTATATTCTTAAAATATTTTCCGAGTCCTGTAAATGTTCCTCCAGTTGAACCAGTACATACTAAATAATCAATATTACTTAATTGATTATTTAATTCTGGTCCTAATGTTTGTGTATATGCATCAACATTTAATGTATTATTATATTGGTCAATACAAAAAGCATTAGTTAATTCTTTTTCTTTAATTCTTTCATAAAAATCATAATCTTTTTCAATGACCTCTAATTTAGAACCATATGATGTTATTATATTCTTTTTTTCAGTACTACATTTATTATCAGTATAAATAATTGATTTATAATTTTTTAAGGCTGATATCATAGCTACAGATATACCTGTATTACCTGACGAAGAACATAATATAGTAGTATCTTTGTTTATTAAATTTTTTTTTTCAGCATCATTAAATATATGTTCAACAATTCTATCTTTGATAGAACCTGATGGATTTAAATTTTCTAATTTTAAATATATTTTATTATTATTAATATTGTAATTTTTTAGTAAAATATTTGTTATTTCAAGTAATGGAGTAAAACCTATTTTCATTTTATAATTTAGTTAAGATTAATTTTTATTCATTTTTATTCATTTTTATTTATTTTTATAATTTTTATTCTTTTTTATTCTTTTTTCTTTTATATGTTAAGAAATATATTGCGTCATTAGTTCATTTCTATTTTTTTCATAAAAATTTATTATATGATAAAAATAAGATATATATTTTTTATTTAAATTTTCTTTACAATGTAAATAAACAGGTTCATGAACTCCCATAAAATCAATCTGTGATGATTTTATTAAATTTTTTTCTCTATATTTAGTCCAAAAGTTTCCTTTAATAATATTTGTTTCATCATATTCAAAATAAAAATTCCTATATTTTATTAAGGATTCACCCATTTTACAAAATAAACATTTGAATTCAAATATATCAATAGTTTGATTTTGATTTATTAAATCCTGAAAATTATGATAAGGATGTTCTAATTTTATATATTCATCCAAATCATTGTATAATATATAGGAACTAAAATGTTTTAATATGCATAAAGCATCATTAATGGCATTTACTTGAGCATGATGATGTTTTTCTTTTTTCATTTCATCTAAATAATACCAATAATCATAATTCCATTCTGTTATGATTATTTTATATTTTGATTGATTAATAATATTAATTTCATTTATAAAGTTTTCTGTTATTTTACCATTATAATATAAATAAAAACAACTTATTCCTAAATTTGAATAATATTCTAAATACTTTTTTAATAACATATAATCATCCTTAAATAATGTCATTGCATATATTTCTTCTTTTGGTAATATAAGTTGGTTTAATTGAAAATCTTTTTGATGAGAATTATAATTTATCTGCAAATTAACTGTTTGTTTTTCCTTACTTAGTTCTAAAATAATTAAAGTGCAGTTTTCGTAATTGTTGTAATGAATGATTTTTTTGTTAATAATGAGGGTCTGGTTTGGGCAGTCTAGACTTTGATTTTGAATTTGATTTCGAATATGAAATTGAATGGAATCATAAATCCATTCTTTATTTTTATAATTAATTGAAACTAAATATATTTTATTTTTAATGAATGTTATATTTGTAAATAATACTTTTTCTTGAATATTAAAATTTTGTGGTTTTATAATTTTAATATTTTCATAATTTAATTCTTGTTTTGATTCATAATAT
>Ga0209223_10000405_pt1 | contig 49575 bp, 44 predicted proteins | sample COG_06_FD_184750 | JGI IMG/M metagenome (GOLD analysis project Ga0209223, IMG submission 184750) | Pelagic Microbial community sample from North Sea - COGITO 998_met_06 (SPAdes) (version 2) | ecosystem: Environmental > Aquatic > Marine > Neritic zone/Coastal water | place: Helgoland, sampling... | reverse complement strand
GTATCACATACGTGATACTTTTTATACCACATAGGCCAGTTATGTTCATCGAACGTGCCCAGATTTAATCGCCCAACGTCAAGTTCTCCATACTCAACTCTATTCATCTTTGTGAAACTCATTTCCATTTCCATCTTCAGATTACTGTTCTCAATGAACCATGTTACATACTTGATGTAAACACTCTCGACATCATATGCCACCAGTTCCAGTTGCAGAGTTTCAGTCAACATATCTGGGTCTATATCCACATTGATCATCAAGCTATCGCCAAGTTTTATATATTCTGTGCTTATTGGTCTCGTATCATACTGAATGATTATAGGCACATTGTATTTGTCCGTAATACATATCGGCAACTCATGTAACCAAAATGAATGCTTTGTAACAACCGTGTATCCAATACACGATTCTATCAGTCCTGTAAGATCCAACTGTTTTGAGTTTGTCACCAGAACATCCATATCCTGTTTGCTCAACTTAAGTAATGGAGGCTCATCTTCTGTTTCCCAGAACACATTGAAACTTTTGGTTTCTCTGTTGAACTCCACTATCCCCTCAACTCTCACCATATTTCCTTCTGTGTCTGTGTTGTGAGTCAAAATCTTTGTGTTTTTGAACATGTCCTCATACGATACTGCACCGCGCTTACCAGATGTACTTTTCGGGTTTGTACGACGTTCATCTAGCTTATTTTTTGCACGCAAAGCAGTTATTTCTTTGGCTTCCTCTGTTTCCGGATCATCTTCCTGTGCTGGAGTTACAGTCTTCTTCGGACGACCAACGCGACGAGGAGCAGTTGTTTCTTTGGCTTCCTCTGTTTCCGGATCATCTTCCTGTGCCGGAGTTACAGTCTTCTTCGGACGACCAACGCGACGAGGAGCAGTTGTTTCTTTGGCTTCCTGTGCTGGAGTTACAGTCTTCTCCGGATGACCAACGAGAAGGGATGCAGTTGTTTCTTTGGCTTTCTCTGTTCCCTGATCTTCTTCAGCAGTGACTCCCGGATCTTCTTCATCTGCTTCAGCTTCCGGAACTTCTTCTTCTGTGGCTTTGGCTTTCTCTGTTCCCTGATCTTCTTCAGCAGTGACTCCCGGATCTTCTGCCTCAGCTTCCGGAACTTCTTCTTCCTCTGCTTCATCTGCTACAGCCTCGTTTGCCTTCTTTGCCTTCTTTTTTCCATCACTACCTTCTACACTGTTTCTTTTCTTCTTCTTGTTTTGCAAAGTATCCATAATACCAGCTTCGTTTGTGTTCATCAAAGTTAGTTCAGGAGTCACTTATATGTATGTGTATTATTTTTGGTAATAGTATTAGATCGATACTTTATATAACTACAACTTTTCATTTTTCACAATTCTCAAATTTAAACTAAAAATACAACTTATTTATATACCCCTATTTAGTGCTTATCCCCTATTTTTAACACTCTGCAAACCCTAAACCCTAAAACCTAAACCCTAAACCCTAAAACCTAAACCCTAAACCCTAAACCCTAAACCCTAAACCCTAAACCCTAAACCCTATTCTTTTCACATTCGTATTATAGAATGGATATACAAAAAATAATATACAATTATTATACAATTATTTACAAGATTTTACAAGATTTTCTTTTATGTGTGCTTAGTCAGAGGCATCCATGATAGGCATATCGTCATCCACATCTGACTGAATTACTTCTTCTTCAACTTTTTTTGTAGTCTTTTTTGCCTTCGGCTCCTTCTTAGCTTTCGGCTCCTTCTTAGCTTTCGGCTCTTTCTTTTCCTTCGTCACAGGTTCTTCAGTATCACTCGTGACTTCAGTATCACTCGTGACTTCAGTATCACTTTGAGCTTCCGTCTCACTTGTAGAGGCATTCACTTTTGCCTTATTATTCCACTCTTCCCTTTCCTCATCAGAAAGAGCCTTCCATATTTCACCCACAAGAGACATCTTGTTCTCTTGCTTATTCGCTTCCACAGAAGACTGTTTCTCCTTGTAGAACAGATTCCAGCCACTCGGGGCCTTCTTCTTAGTAGCTTTGGTCTTCTTCTTCATCTTGTTATTCACCTTTTTCGCGTCATCGAGCATCTTCTGGTTTGATACCATAAGTTCGTCGATCGCAGAGTGGTATTCCTCAGGAATCGCTTCCTTAACCTTCTTCGAGAAGTCCTCAATGATATCATTGTAGAAACCAAGAGAAGCCTTGTTGAACTTGGTAAGAGAATCCATTTGTTTGTTTGTGAGTTTGTTGTTAACTGTTTTCTTTAAGTTAGAATTGTTAATAAGATTGTTTAAACAGAAGATCATTTTTTTATATTTTTCTTCTTATTTTTGACAATTTCAAATTGATCGATTACAAAACAGGAAATGTTATATAGAAATATGTAGAATGATTGTCAATTGATATTTTTGATAATATTTACAAAAAAATGATTTATACTTTCATTGTTAGAAGAATACAAAATAAAATTAGTTTGAATACTAAATAAATATTTTTAAAATAATCATGTTACAAACATTAATAGTTGAACATGATAATCTACTTCAGAAACATGAAATATTGACACATGAATATGAACAATCTGTAAAAACACGTCAAGAATTGAATATAAAATATGCTGAATTAATTAATAAGCATATTAGTTATAAAAATAAATACATGAAAATAAGAAGACATTTTGAATGCATTTGTATACTATACGTTATAACGGGAGGGTTTTATTACATTAATTTAATCGAATCACAAATATTCCATGTGTCAACTGTTATTGTGATATTACTTTCATTGATAATGTCATAGATATACAATACTTACTATTATAAGATGTGATAAAATACATACTTTTTTATTTTTCCTTATTCACTCGCAATATTTGCGAAATACTTATTCATATCTTGTGCATATGTTTTGGTAGCACACTGCATTCCAAGCATTCCGAAATATTGTTCGTATGAATAAAGCCCTTTATATGTTGTTTCCAACTTATCAGTATATTCTCTACTAGTGTGGAGAATTCTCGCCAATAAAGAAAGAGCAAAATAGTTTGCTGTCAATTGTCTATCACCCATAATAGATGAACTTATAAGTTCTGACATCATATTTTGTGGTGATGGTTTTTCAAAAAAACTCATGAGTGATTTTGTATAAGGTGTATTGACAAACGATTTTTTCTTCTCTTCGAGTAATGTAAATCTTTGAATTATACCATTTTCAAATAATTTTGGATTTGATTTGAATGATTGTACAAACTTATCCACTTCACCAGCAGATTTGTTTCCTACGTATGTTGTGAGAAGATCTGTAACAACACTACTAATTATATTTCTAGCTCTTTCATTTTTTCGCATGAATTGTTCAATAAGAAAAGCAAAATCCATTACGGGTTGCCCATTTCTATTTACAGTTCCAAACATTGCTTTTACGTGCTCTGAAAAATAGAACTTTATATCTTTAAACATATCACCAGTGCATTCATTGACAATTCCATCTTTTGTAGTTACATAGGCTTTTTTATTTAAATCCCCATAAAATTTCGTCATTGCTTCTCTATGTTTAACAATAGCATAATTATTAATAGTTTCTCTGAACATCAAAAGTTCCTCGATACCAGTTGTATTGTAAGTCGTAATTTGAGGAAGTTCTTTTAACCTTTGAACAAAGTTATATTGTTCCAATATGGCATCAAAATCACGAACGTTTTCAACGCCTTCTCGCACTCTTTGGAATTGATCACTTTTGATATTTGCAATTGATTCGTCAGATACCGCTAACATAATTTCTTTTGTGTTTGGATCATACTTTTCATTCGTAAAATATGTATCATATTCACCCATAGCCGCACCTATCATCGAATTTAGCGTGATTGGTTTGGCTTTGTATGCAGTAGGATGCTCAAAAACTTCATATGCTGTCATTACAGTTGGAGCTTCGTATGTTATCATACTAGTGGGTTTATTATTTGCAGGTAATAATGAAAATATATCGCGTTTGATACTAAAGATCAAATATACTACAAATATAAACTTAATCATGAAGTTGATACAACTTACTATATCAACATCATATTCTAAATAGACGTATTGGTTTAATCTGGCTATGCTTTCAGCAATTTTTAATTCAATTTTAGCAGCTTCAGTATCAGGTATAATTTCAATTTCAGCAGCTTCAGTATCTTCAGATACTATTCCACCATTACCAGCACCTTTTTTTCTAGATTTTGATTTTTTTTTCTGAGACTCTGATTCTTTTATTTGTTTTTTAATTAGTTTGATGTTATCTTCTAGTATTTTTCTATCATCATTATCTGCATTTTTCAAATCTGCTTCTGCCTTTTTCAAATCTGCTTCTAATGTTGTTAATTCTTGTTGTGAAGATGATGATGTGGGTTCTGATGACGTTGTTCCAGTGTTTTTTAAAGCTTTCAGATTTTTCAAAGCTCCTATTAAATTATTTAGCTCATTCGCCAAGTCAGATTCTTCTTCTTTTTTATTTTTAATGCTTTCAATGCCTTCTATATCTATATCATCTGTCTTTGCATACAATTTAATTTTATCATATTCTTCTGATGACAATTGTATGGATTTATTGTCGATTCTGTCTTTCATAGTTTGATTCATATATAATAAATTCAATCTAATAGAGTTAACTAATACAAGTTTGGTTATATCTGAAATAGCCTTGACAGTTTTCTGTAATATAATACACAACGTAGCTCCATTTTTTATCAATACTTTTGCATTCATTATTGTATTGTTTTCTGTTTTAACTTCAATATTTTTAACTTCAACATTTTTAACTTCAACATTTTTAACTTCTTCAATATCTTTAATAGGAATATGTAATTGTTTTTGTGATTTCACATCTGTTTCAAATTGCTTTTTATTTTCATCAATATGATTCACTATATCACTTATCATATCAGGATCAGGAACAAATGCTTCATCGACGGCTTTTCTGATAATTTCTTCAACAACTTTTTCGTCGTCGTTGTCAGAACCACCCTTTGTAGAAAGAGAAGAAAACTCACTTTTATCATAAAATATTAAGTAAGGCATTGATTTTTCATAATAATCATTAATTTTATAATTTTTGATGAAAAACTCGCTACCTATTCTTACTGATTGTAAATTATCTATAACTTGAAATATAGCATCATCATATGTTGATTTAAAATGTTGTGGTAAACTGTGTTGTGATGAACTGAACGGGATTCTAAAACCAGTACCTTTTTCGCCAGTTCGTACTGGTCGTTGTGCTGATTGTGGTCGTTGTGCTGATTGTGGTCGTTGTGCTGATTGTGGTCGTTGTGCTGATTGTGGTCTCGGCCACTGTGAGAATGATCGCGAGGGTTGAGCTCCACCTGTAACTTTCATCATAGGCTTATATTTATCTTTACCAACTTTAAGCAGTTCAACAGTTTTATAGCTCTCTTTAACTACTCCACCACCTTGCATTTCAGTCTTCAAAGGATCGAATACATTTATGTTCAACTTTAATTTACTTTCAACAGAATTAAAGTCATTCATATCAATATCTGAAAGTGTGGTTGTCCATTTATGCATGGTATTTTTGTAGTGTTCAGTTGATCTCACTTCTTCAACTGTTGAAGTCAATAAACGTTTCATGTATCTTGAAAAGTATAAAGCGTTTAATACATCACTATTTTCATATGTCTTGGTGGGAATAGACAAAAACTTACCTACATTCTTATTATTATATTCTTTTAAGACTGTCATATTATAATTTATTTATATGAAAGATATAAAAATTACCCATTATGTATTCAATTATATTATTTTACACTTACTTTTTCCAACAAATACTTATGAAGTTGTTGATCTGCATCTTCTAATTTCCTCAAATACCCACCATATGATGTTTTTTTAGGATATTGGTGTATCTCAGTAAATCCTTCATTTAACATTGGATATTGATACTTTTTCAAAAAATCCTGATACACTTTCAATGGAATCATATTTCTTCCAGACTTTTTATCTCTGGATCTTTTTACATTTCTCACAAATGATTCAAATGGATCAGTAGTCATTTCAATCATCACTATATCATAATCTTTACTTTTGTTTTTAATAAGATCAATATACAGTTTTCGTGATTTTTTTGTTAAAAATGTTCCATCGATGATTATTGATTCCTTCTTTTTCATCAATTCCAATACTTGTTCCATCATTTTAACTGATGATAATGTATCTCCATCAATTAATTTATAATTCATTTCAGTGAATTCTTTTGATATCGTAGATTTGCCACTACCCGGGAATCCGCTCAACATGATAATAGTTGGAACCGATACTTTTTCGAATTTACTAAATTTATTCTTGTCTACAGTTATTTCATCATCAAAAAAGTAATTCATACTCGATACATATTTGACATCGCTGATTTGTTCTATATCTAAACTTTCTCCAATAATAAATGAATTATTTTTATCTATATCTGGATACTTATCAATAGTTTCTTTCATTTTATCATCATTTGATTTTTCATCAATGTAAGTCAAAGATATGGTTTCTTTCATTTTATCATCATTTGATTTTTCATCAATGTCAAATATGGATATGTTTTCAAAACCCTTAATAGTTTTAATCTCCTCTACAAATAAGTCAATGGCTTTTCTTTGATTTTTGGTGGTATAATAACCCATAAGTTGAACGTTACATTTAGCTTTTATTAATTGTTGAAGTTTAGATTTGACATTATTATTATATAAGTCATATTTCCAGTGAGATTTAAAATAAGATGATAAATCTTTAGGTCTTATTAAACAATCAATGACTTCGCAAAAAATGTATGAATTATTACCACCACCAACAAGTTTAGGTCTTTTTCTTTTACTTTGTGTTTGTGTAATAAGATTATATGGTTCAATTATACTACTAATATTATTATTTTCAGAAAGTTTTATTATTACATTGAATATCATATCAATATTTATGAAGATAGATTGTATTTCTTTTTCAATATTGTTAAGTTTTTTGTCAATATTTCTATATTCGTTTGCTTCATTTTGAAGTGTATTTTTATGCTTTTGAAGTGTATTTTTATATTGCCTCATTTTTTCATTAAGTGTATTGAGATCTTCCAACTGTTCTTTTATAACGTCTATATTTTCTTTATTACTTTCTTGTGGTTTATCTTCATTAGAATATACTTTTTCATCATAAAATGAGTATATTTTTTGTTTCATGTTATCTATATTCGATATTAATCTTTCTATTTGATCCATTATAACAGGTATATAAATGCGTTGCGATTCAGCTTCTTGCTCAGCTCTCCTTCGAGCTTGTTGCTCAGCTCTCCTTCGAGCTTGTTGCTCAGCTCTCTTTTGAGCTTCTTCCACAGCTTTCCTTTGAGCTTCAGCAGCTTCTTCCGCAGCTTTCCTTTTAGCTTCTTCTGCAGCTTTCCTTTGAGCTTCAGCAGCTTCTTCCACAGCTTTCCTTTGAGCTTCAGCAGCTTCTTCCGCAGCTTTCCTTTTAGCTTCTTCTGCAGCTTTCCTTTGAGCTTCAGCAGCTTCTTCCACAGCTTTCCTTTTAGCTTCAGCTTTTCTTTCAACTTCAGCTCTTCTTTCAGCTTCCTCTTGCTCAGCTCTCCTTTGAGCTTCAGCAGCTTCTTCCGCAGCTTTCCTTTTAGCTTCTTCTGCAGCTTTCCTTTGAGCTTCAGCAGCTTCTTCCGCAGCTTTCCTTTTAGCTTCAGCTTTTCTTTCAACTTCAGCTCTTCTTTCAGCTTCCTCTTGCTCAGCTCTCCTTTGAGCTAACATTTTAGCTTCTGCTGCTCTTGCTTCTTCTGCTGCTCTTGCTTCTTCTGCTGCTCTCGCTTCTTCTGCTGCTCTCTCTTCTGCTTGTGCTTGTGTTGATAAACCAACTAAATTAGAAAATGCATCAAAAATTGAACTAAAACCTGTTGGATTTATTTGAGCTTTTAAATACTTTATAAATACATTTTTACTTTTAAAATTCAATATATTTATTAAAAGTGATATGTCAGAATTCCCATATGTTCCTTTAAATATAGACTTTATAACATCTTCAATACTAGTGTTCAATGGCATAGTGTCAATATAAATAAATTGGAAAAGTTTTGAATATTTTTGAGATATGTTGCTCAATAAAATGTTTCTTCTTATTATTTTCGCTTCTGTAAATTTTGTCGCTTGTTCAGTATTATTATTTGAAAAATTCTTTTTTAAAATGTTTAATACAACGAGTCTCATACCATCATATAAATTATTATTATTATTTTCACCATTTTTCAGTATTAAACCTTTAAGAATTATCTGCATAGGTTTCATGTTTTTAATGATAATTTCATGTTTTATAATTTGTGTAGTTTTTAACAAATCATATATTTTTTCATAAATAAAAATACAATTTAATATTTCATCAATATACTTCTCAAAATTTATATTATGACTATCTATGAAAGGATAATGAATAGCTTGACTATACCCTTTAATACTAATAACTGTTTGTCTTTTATTTGGATTATGTAATTGAAATATTATTGGTTCAATTTTTCCATCATAAAATTTCAAAGTTGTTGATTTATAAGTAACTTTTTTTTTTTTTAATTCTTCTATGATTTTAAAAAATTCTTCAAATAAATCACTGATTAATTCTATATTTTGTATATGTGTTTTTAAAATTTTAGGGTCCTCAATAGTATTTATATCACTTGGTAGTTTATCAACATATAATTTCAAAATCTCATAAGATACTGTTTCTTCTCTTGTCTGTTCTACTTTATTTTTTAATTGTTGTAATTTATTTTGTAAATCTTTAATATCATCATTAGTTTTCAATAATTCATAATATCCTGTATTCATATATAGTAATCCAAAATGACTAAAGTTGCTAAAGTTAATAGATTCTTCACCTTGCTGAAGTAATTTTTTTATTAATTCAGCCTTTTTAAAGTATTCTTTACTTTTAAATGTCCATATAACGGGACAATCACATTCTATTCCATTCAATGCTGCTATTCCATCTGTAGATGTAATAAATGAATTAATTTTCCCAGATAAATGAAATTGAACAAAATCACCAAAGGATTTTATTGTCATTATAAATACGTTAGCATCCATAGTTGAGTTCCTAGAATCAAGCTGTATAAATGCTTTATTTAGTTCATCAAATAATTTTTTAAAATATTTAAAATCGGGATCGTCAGGATCTTTTATAAATTTAGCAATGTTTGATATTGAAAACATACTTTGAAGAATAACGAACTCTTCGGATTTATAACTTTGATCAATGTGTTGAATTGAAACATTGAAATTTACACGTTTCATGTCATTGTCATGTTCTATACTTTCAAAATGAATATATACTTGGTTATATGGTTCTTGTGCTAAATTTCCAAAATAAAATTTACTGATTTCATTCATGTATTCTATTTGTTTATTCCAATTCAACTGACTCAATAGTGATGAATTAACAGTATACTTGTTAAATAGTTCCTTGCTTATATTATTGGTTGTTACTGGATCAAATAAGTTTGCTAATGTCATGTGTTTATCAATATTTAAAGAAGTTGTCGGTTCTTCACTTATTTTATTGAAATTTGAATCCCAACGAGAATTATCATTTAATTTATAATTTAATATACCTAATTCATATTGAATCTCGATTGAACATGAATTATCTGTATTAAAATTCATGTCTTTGAACATTGATTCTAAAGCTGATTCATTTAAATATTTTGTGATGTCTGATGATGTTTGGAAATTAATTTTTTTTGTTCCTTTCTGTTTATAATTTATAGGAAATATTAGCTTAAATTTATCTATAGGAATGTTCATTGATAATACAGAATATATGTAATTATGTTCAGATACATTATTTGGAACAAGAGCTTTATTTAGTTGATTATAAACTGTTCTATATGTACTATTATTTTTTAAACTATCTGCTCTACCGTTGCCCGGTTTTAAATCATGTGGAGCTTCTGCACTAAAACGTGTAATTAACCTTTCCTTTCCACAATATTCTACTCCACCTTGCATCATATTACTTTCATTTCTATTTTCATCATCTGTTCCATATAATTCTACATAATCCATCAAAAACCCATAATTAAGTAAAGTCAAAATACCTTTTGCATTTAAATTCATATTGTTACTAATAGCTTCACTTTCATTTCTATCAATATATTCAGATATTAATGAAATTTTATCTTTGATATATTCTAATTCTTCCGCTGTTGCTTCTACTCTTATTATTGCTTGATGTGCTTCTGATTGTCTTGCTTGTCTTGCTTGTATTGATCTTTCTTTTTCTTTTTCTTCTTTTTCTTGTGCAACTTTTATTGCTTCTGCTTTTGCTTTTGCTGCTGCTTGTGCTTCTCTTTCTTGTCTTGCTGCTTGTGCTACTTGTGCTTCTACTGCTTGTCTTGCTGCTTCTCTTTCTTCTTCTTCTCTTTCTTCTTCTTCTCTTTCTTGTGCTATTGTTTCTAATTTTGCTTGTACTTTTTCTTTTTGTGATTGTAGTTTCGATTGTACTTCATCATCATCATCATCATAAGGTTTTCGGCCCATTTCTCGTGACATTGAAGGCGTTTGTAGGCCAGACGTTTCTGAGCTTTGGTATCGTTTAGTTGCGCCACTCTTAAATTCATTGATATTATTCAACACAATCCTCTTGTTTTTACCATCATTTATAAAAACAATTTTACCATCTACATTGGCATCAAAATTCGTCAAATCTGTGTTTTTTTCAATGACAATAACATCTTCCAAATCATCAACTTTTTTTACACTTGATTTTAATGTTTTAAATTTGTGACATTTTCTGATTTTGTTTACGTCAATGTTATCGTGCTTATTATAATTGACTTTTATATAATATGCTAGTAAAGGATCGTTAACATGAACTAATTTGAAAGTTTCATATCTAATGTTATTAAAATTTTTTATTGTCTTAAGCATATTTATATATAATAATAATAAATAATTCTGATTTAATCAATGTTCAAAAATTTAATTACTTTGTTAATTGTATACTATAATCATTTAATCCAATACCTCAAAATACAAGATAGAATACAGACAAGGGTTTAGTAGGGTTTTCCGTGTTCTTATTTACTTAGTCACAACAGTGATCTTCCGTGTTCTTACTTACTTAGTCACCTCAGTGATCTTCCGTGTTCTTACTTACTTAGTCACCTCAGTGATCTTCCGTGTTCTTACTTACTTAGTCACCTCAGTGATCTTCCGTGTTCTTACTTACTTAGTCACCTCAGTGATCTTCCGTGTTCTTGTTCTTACGTAGTCACATCAGTGATCTTCCGTGTTCTTGTTCTTACGTAGTAACATCAGTGATCTTCCGTGTTCTTACTTACTTAGTCACAACAGTGATCTTCCGTGTTCTTACTTACTTAGTCACAACAGTGATCTTCCGTGGTCAAACCTGTGAAATATAAAAGCTTTCACTTGTGAAAACCAACAAATGTACGGCGATATACAACTTACAAGTTCAGGTGAATTGATCCAAGTCTACAATAACACATGGTCAGTCTTTGGAAAGAACTGTAGTCCAAATAACGGTGAAGTTTGTAGTATAACACTTGATCAACCCGTTAAAGTAATCAATGGAACACTTGTTTCACAAAGAGATTACAAGAAAGGAGACTGTGTGTTTGCTGAACCGTATATTGAAGAACAAAACATATGGTCTATGACATTGATGATACTAGAAAACAGTCAAAATATACCTTACTTGGAACATTTACAGTGTAACACAACACTCGGGGAGAACTTTTTGAAAGCGGAAGACAAATTCTTAAATGAAGATCTATATTTGAAGTTGAGGAAATATAACTATGAACACATTCTTAAAGCAGTCAGTCTGGTTATTACGAACTACAGTTCAACTAATACAGGAATTTCTCTTAGTTACTTTTATAGCAGATGCGACTACTCAAACACACCAAAGATCCAAATGTGTGTCAAGACTGACCCCTGGGGTTCTGGAGAACTTCGTAACTTATACGGCATATTGTGTGAAGACCAGTACATAAATTCGGGTCTTACTTGTATGGTTGGTATTGCATTGACTGACATCACAAAAGGAACACCACTGAGTGTAATCTACACACGAGAAATACTTGATTTGAATACACTGGAGTTTGTGGACCAACTTACAACTGACACATTAATACATGGAAATGTTTTTTACAATATTCAGAAAAAAGATAAAAAAAGATATTTGTTTGTCTGCGAATTTCACGACACAAACTTCAAAAGACTAGTTGACATACATCCAACAATGATACAACTTGACGCAAACGAAAAATGGAAAGAGCATGCTGTTTTTGTAGAGGAACACGACAGAAATATTATGAAGGAGATTTCAGATAACATTGACAGCAAAACAATACTGGTGCTTATAATGTTATTCAGTGATAATATGCGAAACAAACGATTAATTCGGTTTATTTGCCCAGACAGTTACAAAAGACAAGAAAAACCTGGTATCATAAATTCAATTCATGTTAAACCTTTAGAAAAACTTGGTTTGGTATGTGGACATTGTGTGAAAATACAAAAAAAGCATATCAGGAGATGTTCTTGGTGTATAGCAACCGTTTATTGTTCAAAAGATTGTCAAAACACAGATTGGAAAAATCATAGGAAAATTTGTAGTAGGAATTACAAATAAATATCTTTTGTTTCATAGAGTTATGAAAGAATAGAGTTATGAAAGAAAGTCTTGTAATTGCTCCTATGCTAACAGCAACAATAGGACAAATATTTAGTTAAACCTCATACGATTAATACAAATGTACGTAGAACACTTGCTGGTAAATTAAAACCTTTAAATTTAAATCTATGGTCCATTACATAATATCATTTTTATATGGGGAAAAAATAAAGCTACTTTTTTCTTTTTTTATTTAAATCTATTTTTCATCTAATTCATAATCTTCACTATCACACATAGACTCTTCATCATCAATTAATTCTGATTCCATAATATTGTCGCTAGTGTATGTTTGATTTTCATATACGATTGAATCTTTTTTCATCATATATTTAAACCAATTCTCATCATTATTATTAAATTCATCAATTTCTTCCGCTGTCGATATAGGAGGTTTTACAGTATAATCCCTTTCATCACTATCGAAATAATAGTTGTAATTGTATGTCATTTTATTAAGGTTTTTTATTTATTGTGTGTGTTTTTACTGTTTTGACTTTTATACATGATTATGTATTATTTAAATCATTTTTTATATTTAACATATATTTTCATAAATTACATCATCAAAAAATGATTTATAGCTCCATGCTATTATGTTATATATAATTGGATTTACAAAGCATGAAGCATTTACCATTACCGAAAGCTGGTCACATTGAACACATTTTTCATGTTTCCGATATCCACATACGCACAGGTGATAAAGTTGCATCTAGATATGATGAATATATGAATGTTTTCAAAAATCTCGCCATTCAATTAAAAAATCAACCTTCTGTTAAAGATGGAACAGCTGTTACAGTTGTCAGCGGTGATATATTTCATGACAAAGTTAAACTATCAGCATGTAGTGTCAAACTATTCAGCACTTTTATCAGATCAATATCTTGTTTAATGCCATTATATATTATTAGAGGTAATCATGATTACCAACAAGATAAACCAGAAATTGACGACCTCATTCAATCAGTCATACAATGCTATGACATTCATATTGATAAAAAAGAAGATGATGTTAACCTGGGTAATATCTATTATATGAATTCAACAGACCATTATATCGCTAATAACATTGGATTCGGTGTTGTTTCGGTCCAAGATACACTTGTCGATGGCACATCATCTGGTAAGCAACTAGCCAAGTTACCCACATTCCCATCGCCCTCTGAATTTCCCAATACGGTCACAACAACAGTTGCTCTATTTCACGGAACCGTCATCAATTCTACTTTACAAAACTACTCAAGTTCAACCGAAGGCTATCCTTTACACTGGTTCGATGGTTATGATATTGGTTGTTTCGGTGATGTTCATTTACAACAGATTCACAACATTGACGATAAGACATCTGGATGGCATTCTACAAAAATAACTTGGGGTTATCCAGGAAGTCTAATCCAACAAAACTTTGGTGAAGAAATAATTAATCATGGGATATTCGATTGGAATATTAACGATAAAAATGTTAATGCTATAAACATAAAAAACGATTATGGAAAACTGAAACTCAAATATGTGAATGATGAATGGAAATTGAACAATAATCAACAACTCGATTGTGTATTAAAGGATCCACTTTGTCCTTCTAGTGTTGCAATCAGAACATATGGCAATACTTCGGTAGAGTCAATCAATCAATTGAAAATGATGTTAAAGTCCAATAACATGTATTGTGAGGATTTATTGCAATATCAACAATCACTCGAATATGATGAAGCACAAGCTGAAAATAGTTTGGACAATGAAGAAATAGTAATGTTCAATACGAAAGATAATTGGATTGATTTCATTGATAAGAACACCAAAGATAAACAAATGTCATATGATTGGAAGTCGTGGATTAACGATCCACATAATGCAGTTATACCAATTACTGAATATCTACCTCAATCTTTAGTGAAAGATGTTAATAAAAAAAATACAGAAGTTGTTGATTATATTGAAAATCATGAACAAAAGTTTGAATCAAAAAAAAAGATTTTTAAATTAGCTTATTTGGAATGGAGTTACATATTATGTTACGGTGAAACAAATCATTTCAACTTTGGTGATAATGAGAAATTTTTGAACATGATTAAAGGTAGAAACGGGACTGGTAAAACATCATTCTTGGAGGTTCTAATATATGCACTGTTTGGAAAAGGTACTCCCACGAAAACATGCAGTGGTGATACTTCTGCGGTTATTCACAGAAATAAACCCAATGGTAAAAAAGCATACACATTACTTCATGTTGAAATCGACGGTATTCTCTACAAAATCTACCGTGGATTCAGAGTTCACTCGAGCAACCCTCACAAGTTGAATGCAGATGACGTTGAAATCACATCAGATGCATTCGATTATCCAAAATCGGGTAATAAAACCACTTCAACTTGGATTAAAGAACACATATGTGATATGGACTACTTTATTCAATACATTATGATGCCCCAGGCATCTGAAGTAGATTTCTTTAATCTTCCATCGAGTGAACAAATTAACATGATTGAATCTTCTCAAAACATTGACTCTATCAACTTTATGAATAACATTCTAGATATGCTAATCAAAAGTCATTATCACATTAAAAGTCTTGTGACCGGTATTTATAACGAGCACATGAACAATATGAAAGAATACGACTATTCAAAGATTACTAACATTGAGAAAAAGATTGAAGAAGTTAATGCAGAAATTACAGGATTCAAAGCTAAACTAGATAAATTGAATCCGTCACAATGGAAAACTATTAATGAAACCGATTTTATGAAAGACTTTAATGCTAAATTTAAAGAGTTGAAGAAATACATCGATAATATTAAATTAGACAAAACATACAATGAATTGCTTCTTGAAAAAGGTAAATTCCAATATTTACAAGACGAAATCAACAATTTGAAGCATGTTAAGTATGATGCCGATATAAAAGTATCCAAAGCTTATGTCGAAGCATATGATGGTGCTACTGAACAGAAAGAAAAACATATGAAAGAGATTGAAACATACAAGACAGAATTAAAAAAACTCAAAGAACAACATAGAGTTAAGAAAACAGAAATTCGTGAATTGAGAAAGAACAATATTCATCCCACAACAGATATCAATGAACTTAAAAAATCCATATCTAAATATAGCAAGTTAAATGAACAACGGGATACAATCATTAGCAATATTAAGAAAATAGAAGACCTTTTTAACAAAGAAACATTGAATTTGCAGATTATTGATAAATTGACAAATGAGATAAAAATTGTTAAAAGAGAAATAGACAAAATTGATAGTTATGATCACCCATTCAATCCTAACTGTGAACAATGCAAGAAACAACTATGGAAGATCGATAAAGATGATAAAGAATCGCTGATGACACAACTACAATCCCAATTAGAAGATGAAGAGAAAAAATTAAAAACACTTTTGAAAGGAAAAGATATGGATAAAAAGAAGGAGTCCCTTCAAACGAATCAAAAGCACCTTGAGTACTTGAAGTCAACCGATATAAGTAGATTAAATAGAGACTTGGAAACATGGAACAAGTATAATAAGGTAACAGAAGAGATCGATAGCAAGGTCGAAGAAGAGAGTCAAATTGATGAAGAGATTAACACTCTTGAAGATAAGATTGAAACCGAATATGTTGCCATTCAAAACATCACTATTCTGAATGATCCTAATACATTGTATATGGAACATTCACAACTCTTAGAAAAACAACATGAATGGTTGAAAATTAATGACCTAGACAAGATAGAAAAGCAACTTAAATTACACGAAGAACGAGATAATCTCGAAAAGGAACAAGAGTATTGGTCGAAAGTAAAAAAATACAAAAACAAGTATTCAGAATATGTTGATTCTCAATATAAAGTGGAAGTATTAAAAGAAAATCTTCGACAGTTTGAAGAACAACATAAAGATGCTTCTAGGCTAAAACAACAGTATCAAAACATGATTAATCAGAAGACACTCATCGATGAATTAGAACTTAGAACAAATACATTGCAAGCTATTTCTTCGAGCTTCAAAGACTTCAGAAAAGAACTATTCAACACAAGTATTTTACCTTTCATCGTAGGTAAAATCAATCAACTCATACGTAGTATATCAGACAATACTACATTATCTCTGAGTGGAGAGTTAATCACAACAAATGCTCTTAGAAATGCTAAAACTAAAATTGTAGACTCATTGGTATGGACCATAAATTACGATGGTTGTTCATTGCCGTTAGATAAAGCCTCTGGATTCCAAAGGTGGATGTTTGGATTCGGAATGAAAACTGTAATGACAAAAATTAATTGTGCTATTCGTTGTAGACAAATATTCATGGATGAACAGTTTACCGCATTTGATGAAGCACATTTATCCAAAGCACATGAAATGTTGAACAATTTAAAATGCGACTACGACAACATATACCTCGTAAGTCATTTAGAAGAGTTGCACAATAATATTCAATCAAAGATTATGATTGAACGATATGGATCATTCAGTAGAATCAATTTCGGTGATATCATAATATCCGAAGAATCACAACCTAAAAAGCGAGGGAGAAAGAAAAAGGAAGATTCTCAATAAATAATTTAATCACAATTTAGAGTACATTTATCATTTTTTATGACATGGCCCACGAGAGGGATTAATATTGATGATAAATATTCTGCAAAAAAAATTAAAAATTTATTTTTTTATTTTTTTATTTATTGACTTTTTATTTTTATGATATATATATGTTACTAATTTATTATTAGTATTTTAGTATTTTAGTAAATTAGTTCAATATATTTAAAAATTATATTCTACATATTAAGTAATAAAAATGGTTAGTAATAAATCATTTATATGCGAGACTTGCTGTTATTCAACGAATAGGAAATACAATTTAGAACTGCATCATCGCAGTCTAAAGACATGTGGAAAAAGACTAAAACGACATGATGAAACTACCACTAATCAAAATGGTCATGATTTTGTTAAAGATACTCAACGAAATGGTCATGAAAATGATGACTTTTTTGTTAAGGAAAACAAAATGGTCATCATTAATGATGACTTTTTCGTTAAATCAAATGAATGTAGATTTTGCTTTAAAAGTTTATCAACAAAGCAAAGACTTATTAGTCATGAAAAAATGTGTTGTACAAAAATTAACCCTCTACAATGTCCGACATGTAAAAAGATATTTTCAACCAAACAATCAAAACATCAACACATCAAAGCTGGAAAGTGTATACCTGTTAAAGATGAAAAAGATAAAGAAATTGAAGAACTTAAGCAACGGTTAGAAGAAGAAAAACAAAAAAGAAAAGAAGCCGAGGATTCTAAAGCAACCATAAACAATTATATCACTAACAATTATTTTGATCACAGTATCAACTATAACAACTATGACAGTTTAAATCTAGAACATATATCAAAAGAGGATATTAAGCGTCTATTTAATAACTGTAGGATGCAATACCCTGAACTATCAGAAGATTTGACCCGTATGATACTCGGTCCAAAAGAGAACCAAAGCATATATTTACCAGAAGGTCAAAAGTCAAATACATGCGCTGTTATGAAAGATGGAGTAGAAATGAGAAAACCACTCATACGGGTTTTGATGGACTTGGGAGTACAAACAGCCATACTAATAAGAGATTCTAACGTAATTGAAAAGAATAAAAAAGATATCGTAAACAACCAGTTTTGGGCAGACAATCGTAATGCCTGTGGACTTAACATATCAGATATCGAGTATATGACTGACAATGACAAGGAGATAGTACAAAGAAACAAGAATATAGTCCTCGATATGTGTGATGGTAAAATTTGATTATTTAATTCATTTACAATCTATTACTATTAATTATTTCAGTGCATGCATCCCTAATCGCATATTGCTTCTTCTCATTATCATATGTTTTTTCTTTTATTATTTTTTTCATTATTTTTTTTATTTTATTTTTATCATCTTCGTTTGTAATAAGTATTTCTTTTGTTTCGTCGTCAATAGTTGTATTTCGAAGATAATTTTTATCTATACAATTGTTAATTTGTTTAATAACTGTTCTCTTTCCCCAGTTTGTAAATGGATTGTTTGGCTTTATCATTATGTTTTTTATATAATTATAACAATTTTTCAATTATTAGATCATTTTTTAAAATAATTCTATCTTTAAGTGAAAAAATACAAATGATCATTCATTTTTACTTAAAAATATTTGACTCTTATAATAGTAGATGAAGAAATCAAATACATTCATAAGAAACTTGTCAGAACAAGGAGAATGGGAAATTTCCCATTCAGAATTAGACATTAGACAAGTACTGGGTGAAGGTTCTTTTGGAATAGTAAGATACGCGACTTGGAGAGGTACAGAAGTTGCATTGAAAGTCATAAATGATAAAACCATAGATACTGATGAATTTAATGTAGAAATGATGATTTTGTCAAAACTTCATCATCCGAACATTTTGCAATTTTTAGGATCTTGTACAACTAAGGTTCCATATATTATTGTAATGGAATATATGATAAATGATTCACTTGAAAATAATATCAATAAACTTGACTACGTAAAAAAAATAAGCATCATAAAAGATATATCAAAAGGTCTTGCGTATCTACACAATAGAAAGCCTCATTGTATTATACATAGAGATCTCAAACCAAGTAATATTTTACTAACATCAAGCTATAGAGCAAAAATTGCTGATTTTGGAATTTCATCACTACAATCTCAATCAAGCGAATGTTATAAAATGACTGGAGAAACCGGAACTTATAGATACATGGCTCCAGAAGTTATGAAGCATATGGACTACAATACAAAAGTTGATATATGGTCATTTGGTATGATAGTATATCATCTTTTTGTTGAGAAACCTTATGGGAACATTCCTATTGAAAAAATTTGTAGATATATATCTAATGATACTGTTCCAATAAACTATAGTGAACTGTCTGATGATTTAAAGACTCTAATCCATAATACTGTTCTTATTGATTTTAATCAACGTTGGGACTCTATTTATTTGGTAAATTATTGCAACAATGATTTGAAAACATTGATAGATTTTAAGAAAAAATCATGTATATGCATTTGTCAATAGAGCATATTATTTTTTTATAATCTATTTTCATTTTCATAAGTTAAGTTCCATCATTGAAATATTAGTCTAATATAAATGAAATGAAATGTCAATTAAAAATGAAAATATTATATTATTAGATATGAATGATACTTGGAAACAATGTTCAAAATGTGGAGTTTTATCTTACAAAAGTAGTGTATGTAAACCGTGCAATTCTAAGATTCAGATGACATATGTTAATTCTTTGAATAAAACAGAATTAACTACACTCATTGATATTGTAATTGAAATCATGTTCAATATGTGCACTACAAAATCAATTTAATTTTTTAAATATACTTTTGATGATTTTTATAGATTCAGAATGTTCTAACATAGGAATAGGATATTTTATATCAGTGTATTTTTTATGATTTATATTCCACTTATGAATATGTTTATTGTCAACATTACTTAGTTCAGGTATCCATTTTTTTATGAACTTACAATCTGGATCAAAACTTTCAGATTGACGATATGGATTAAAAATTCGAAAGTATGGCGCAGCGTCCGCTCCAATTGATGCACACCATTGCCAACCTCCATTATTACTCGCTGGATCATAATCAACCAAACTTTGAGCAAAGAACTGTTCACCTATTCTCCAATCTACCATCATATCCTTGGTGAAAAACATCGCTGTTACCATTCGTAATCGATTATGCATCCAACCAGTAGCATTTAATTGTCTCATTCCAGCGTCCACGAAAGGGAATCCCGTATTACCTTCTTTCCAACTTTGAATCCATTCTTGTTGAATCTTAATTTCTGATTTATTTTTGTAGGTTTTCCATATTCTATGACTTGCATATTTAATTTGAAACGGTTTGTTTTTCTTCCCAATTTGTGCTGCAAGAATATGTTGGTTATGATGTGTCAAGTGTGCATAGAATTCTCTCCAAAGTAACTCTTTCACCAACTGATGTTTGTAATCGAAAGCTTGTGATGCTTTGTTAAATACTTCTCTCACACTCAAACATCCAAACTTCATGTATGGACTCAATTTAGTCGTTCCATCAACTGTTGGGTCATCTCTAGTATTCTTATAATCTTTGAATCTCCTTATATCCGAAAATTTCTTCATGGCTTCAATTCTTCCAGGTGTTGGAATTACAATTGTTTCATCATAATATTTGAATAAATCATACTTTGTTTTTGGTTTTTCGTATAATACATCTTTAAAATCTTTTAAAGAAGGATGTTGATCTTTCATTTCTTGTAATGAATCAATATTCTTTATACACTTATTGTAAAATGGTGTATATGTTTTATAAGAGTTACCGGCACCTGTTTTAATAGAACAATCCACTTTGAATAACGTGTAATCTTCATATGTAAATGTATAAGGTCTATTTGGATGATCATAGCACATGACTTCGATGGTTTTATCTCTCATTTTTGCGTAAGGAGTATAGTCTCTATTGAAAAATATAGCTTTTAAATTCTTATATTTCATTAATATATCTGTATCTGTTTCAGATTCATAGAAATGAAGATATCTATCTAATGTATCATTTAACTCTTCCAAGCACTTTATCATAAAATTCACAGAGTGTTGTGAATAATAATTATTCTTTCTTTTATCTATCTGTTTTGGATTAAAGATAAATATAGGAAGTAGTTTGAACCCGTGTTTTTTGCAATATTCTTTAGCTTTAATAAAAGCTAAATTGTCATTAATTCTCAAATCTCTTCTAAAAATGAATATAACAATATCTTCTTTATTCATAATTAATTAATATGAAACATTAATTATTTTCATCATATATCAAATTTTATATAAAAAATGATTGAATCATTTAACTTTAAGACAGCTACAATAAAAACAAACTAACATGAGTTACATTTTGTTCTATTCAAAAAGTAAAAATTTGGATCATAGATACTTGTCAAACTTTCAAGTTATCGATAGAGGTATTGTTATCGATGAGAAGTTTCCATTTCATGAATTACATGGAAAATGTTTTCATTCAATAGAAAATGCATTTCAGGCTTCTAAATTGTGTTGTGCTAAATTTGATATTGAGTCCTTAGATATTATACAAACACTATCTCCATTAGAAGCTAAAAAATTTGGAAGTAAATCAAACTTTAAAAAACATAAGAAAGAATTAGATATTATATCATGGAATAAAATGTCAGTACAAGTGATGAAAAAATTATTAAAATTAAGATATGATAACGATGAAAAATTCAAAAAAACAATTGAATTTGCTAAAAATAATCAATTGAAACTTAAACATTTTGAAAGAACAGGTTCAAAATCTTTTTGGGGTGGATTTTATAAAGATTGTGAATGGAAAGGAACAAATATGCTAGGTGAATTAATGCAAGAATTGAAATGAAATGAATGGTTGACAAAAAATGATATAACAATTAATATATACTTACGATGAATAAAAAGTTCATAATGAACAATGATATTATAAACTCTTACATAAAAGATTTCGATTTAACTTTTAAAAATGAATATAATGCAGATATAATTGAAGTTGAGAAATTCATAGAAAAATATAGAATACTAATATACAATATTACAAATACTTATATTGAAAAATTAGATATGACAAAATGTATTGATTTTACAGATAGAATTAAAATATGTTTTGATGCTTCAGAAGTTACAAAATATCGTATGCTTACAGAGATTGAATAAAATTCTATAAATAAAACATTATTACTTTTTTGTTCAATATATTTAAAACAATGTCAATTCCATGCAAATTAATAGATGGTAAAAAATATACTAGACCAGAATTGAATACAATCGCCAAAGCATGTAATATAAAATATATAACCAAATACAAGAAGAATGAACTTATTGATAAAATAAAAGAAGAAGTATCAACAGAAAATACCACTAATACTGATAGCAATACAAAAATATGTATTAAAGATGTATTTTCTAAATGTAACATTTCAGTTACACAATCAGAATTGAATGATATAATGAAAATAGTTAAAGGTAAAAATGTCGTTATTCCGACAAGTGTTAAAGAAATATCATTTGCTGAATCTAAAGAACCAGTAAAAGATGTTGTAAAAAAACCAGCCGCAAATAATTTTGAAGAATTTGCAAGATATTTTGATGAAGAATTGATGGGATTTGTGAGAAAACCTAATAAAAAACCACTCATGCGTGCTTTTGTTCCAGGTGGTTATGGTCTTCGTATGTTGTTAGAGCATAGATATAATAAAACAGGTGTTATAAAACCAGGTGATTTAGACATTACTATATCTATAAACGATTCAAAATTATCACAATCTGAATGTAGAACTCATCTCATTGACAAATGTAAAAAATTCATCAATTCACGCCATGATTCATACAATTATAGAATGACAATCATGAATTTCCCTCCGGATTACAATCCTCTTTTGAAAATGAGAAGATTTTGTTTAATTTCCTTAACATACAAAAGCGATGAATTTGTCGATCTTGTAGTTACAGATAGAGATATTCCACACACTGAAATTGATACAACTGTTAGTGAAAAGTGTGATTTACCAATAAAAAAACCAGATGGATATTTATTTGAATACTTTCAAATTATATACATGGAAAATGTTCCAGGTGTCGATCATTATTGTTACTTAAAACGTAATCCTATTACAGGTAAATTCAGTTGTAAAGGTGTAAAAGATATAGATAGAGTAACTGTATTATGTAACTTTGCTAAATCTAAAAAATATGAAAAATATTGCAACATTGTGAAACAAGTCGATGGTGAAAAATTGAAGAAAATGAGTCAACAAGAAAGAGATAAAGTATTTTTAGAACTACGTAATATAATATAATTTTTCATATTACATAGAATTAAAACACATGTCTTATATTTATCCAATCATTGGAGCTTGTTTTGAATTACCAACACAACCTGGTGTTTTCAGAATGTTACAAGGTGAAGATTTATGCATAAATGCAAGCACACGTAAAATAACAACACATGAATCAGTAGAGATCAATAATCATTTTAAAAAATTTATACAAATTGATCCCGAAAATGTTTCACCCGTATCAGATGGAGTATTTTATGATGAAATATTCATTTATTCAGATCATAAAACTCTTTATTATAATATGAAAGATATGGTCATCAATTACGATGGTAAATATTTTCAAAAGAATATCATCAAAAATGGTTTTGACATAAAATTCAGACATTCCAAATATGGTCTAATTACTTTGAGTATCAAATACTATAATAATCCACAAATTAAATATGGATTACAATTGATGTTAGATGATATGTCTGATAAATTATCTGGTATGTTCATATATCAATATAATTCTAAAACAATCCATTTAGAAAAAATATACGATTGTAGCCGTAGAACACTCACATATCAACATATAAAACCTAAAAGTAAATTGTAATTGATTAAATAAGATAAAATTTGATCAACAGAATGATGTCGGGTAAGAGATAAAAAATAACAGAAAATATTAAATATAATGACAATGGCTTTTGGATATTGCACAGTGATATCAATATTAGGATATATAGTTGGCTCTGTATATAAATTAAATCAAATGAAAAATAACAAAATTATTCCACATAGTAAAAATGACCTTGAAATTAATAACACTTTTTCTAACGAAAAAGAGCTTTGGAAATTGAATTGGATTCCACCAAAACATTTACGAATTGATAAATATGACTATAGAGATGACAATGTTTGAATGCTTTTTATTATGTATTTATTCTAAATTGATAAGTAAATAAAGGACCACAAAGATAATACCCATTCTCCATATAAAAATATCATTGAAATTCACTTTTACTTCGTTTTACCATTTATAAATGATAAAATGTTTTTGCTTATAATATCATACAATTCTTTGATTTCCTCTTCTTTTTTTGTTGATATTATTATACTTCCAGTTGCAAATATTAAAGCAGTACTTGAAGTATACTTCAATTTGATACCAGGATATATTTCTGGTGTATAATATGATTCATAACCTTCATCCGTAAATTTTGCACAAAGATCATACAAGTGAATCATATGTTCGGGACTTCTGTCCACCTTCAAAGTCACATTTTTCATAACCATAACAGGATTTATCATATCTACACCAAGTGTTGTATTTATCGTATATATTATTCTTTCGACATCCTCATCAGATTTTATCCCAGTAATTTGGAACTTGTTGTTGAAGAATAGTTTTATGTTATATTTTCTTCTTTTGCTCTTTATGGTCAACTGATTCCCAAAACTTTTGACAAATTTGCCTTTCTTATTAAATTTGGTAGCTTTATTCTCGATATATAAATCATCGTGGAAATCTTTGTTGACATATTGACTATATATATCTTTAATATGTGTATCTGTATTTATAGAACCAATGTATGTCATCGTCGAAACTTTTAACTGATTCATTTCGGATAAGGTGATAGAGGTTTTACTTGTGTTTATGATATTTAAACATAATTAGGTCTTTAAGTAAAAAATGTATATATATAGTAATATTTAAACATGCGAATAGGTGATAAATTTACAGCGTTGAGAAGAGATGATTATGATACTCCAATAGAAGCATGGGATTTATTACTTGATAAAATGAAAACTATTCCTAAAAAAATATGGGCACCATTCTACAATACAGGTAGTTTGAAAGATAAATTAAAAGCACGAAATATATCCATTATTCATATGAATAAAGACTTCTTTACTTATGAACCCAAAGAATGGGATGCAGTTATTGATAATCCAAGTTATTCTAATAAGAAAGATATTTTTAAAAAATTAAAATTACTCAATAAGCCTTTTGCATTACTTGTCCCAATCGATACTCTTGAGCGAAGCTATTTTAAATCAGTCTTTAGTAATTCTAAAAAACTTCAAGTAATAATACCAAATAAAAGATACAACTTTACAGGATATGATAATAACAATAATGTGCCTTTTAAAGCTATTTGGGTATGTTATGGTTTAGATCTCAAAAGTAAAAATCAACTTATATTTGAATAATTGAATAAATTGATATACTACTTCTGTTTCATTTTTTTGGATATTTTAAATACATTGTAAACCATTTAAAATAATTCTCCAGAGAGAATGTAATGACATGAAAAGAAAATTATCATTATCATGTATTAAACATATCGATGATGATGGTGTAATACATGTTGATAAAAAGATAGATACTCTTGATGACTTAATAAACTTAAGTAATATGTATATACCTGGATATCTATATAATATCGATCTTTATCGATTACAATGCATCCGTGAACCCCTCATAAAGCTCAATAAAACCATCGGTCTTGAAAAAATAAAAAAAGACATCATCAAACATATCTTATTTTTTTTACAAGATTTTCAAGGAGCCAACAATGACATGTTACATACCGTCATTCAAGGTGCTCCCGGTGTTGGTAAAACTCTGGTTGCACAAATAATTGGTGAAATATACTTGAATCTTGGAATAATCAATAGTGGTTTTCACAATGATTATAAATTCAAAATAGTAAAAAGAGGTGATCTCATAGGTCAATATTTAGGAACAACAGCCAAAAAAACACAAGAAGTTATTGATTCATGTATAGGAGGTGTTATGTTCATCGATGAAGCCTATTCTTTGGGTAATGAAGAAAAAAGAGACATATACGCCAAAGAGTGTATAGATACTATCAATCAGAATTTAACTGAAAAAAAAGGGCAATTTCTCTGTATTATTGCTGGTTATGAAAAAGATCTTGATAAATGTTTTTTTGCATATAATCCTGGATTGAGAAGAAGATTTCCGTTCGTATATACAATCGATAAATACTCATATGAAGATCTCTCTAAAATTTTCAAGTATATGCTCACGAAAGATAAATGGCGATTAAATATTGATAGCGAAACTCTTAATGAAATATTTAAGAATAATTATGATGTTTTCGTGAATATGGCTGGAGACATCGAAACTCTCGTATTCAATTGTAAATTGGAACATTCGTCACGAGTGTTTTGCATGCACGAATATCATAAAAATAAAGTCACAGAGAATGATTTAATGAAAGCAATAGATGCATTGAAAAAAATCAGAAACCATGATGCAATTTCCGAAAGAAAAGAATTAGAAAAATCATTGATGCATACACTATATTGTTAAAATCATACATTAAATAGGTGCTTTCTGAAATAATTGTGATTTATCCATACTTCGTTACCTCGTTGTCTTTCCTTGTATGTAAAACCATTCTTTTTTAACAACTCACCAAATATTTTATTCTTTTCTTGTTCTGTACTATGTGCTTCAATTATTATACAAAATATTGGAAAATTAAAATCGATCGATTCTAATAATAGTAATTCAGAACCTTCTACATCAATAATCATAAAATCAATATATTCAAATTTACTATTATTTAAAATATCTTTCATTCTTCTATTTGGAACTTGATATGATTCAGTCCAACCAAATTTGGAGATATCTGTATTAATACTATCTGTTATTCCAGCTTCACCATTATTTCCTATAAAAGATATAGTAGGTGAATCTTTATTGGTAACAGCACAATTATATAGTTCATTTTTAGTCGTTGATCTATAATTTTTAATATTGTTAAACAGTCTCTCTTGAGGTTCAATTAATATACCACTGAAGTTAAAATAATCCTCTAATGTTTTAGTATTACTATATGATACTCCATTAAAAGCTCCTACTTCTAAATAAGTTCCATCGCTAATTTTATTTTTCAATAGGTATTGTATAATATACTTATCTTCATCTTGTTGAGAATAAAACTTTACACTTTGGGGGTCAACATCAAACATATCACAACGTTTAATAAATTCTACTTTAAAATCATTTATATCTAATGACCATTCTAACAATCCTCTATTAATTTTATACATTTTAATTTAAAAAGGTATTATTTTTTAAGTATATTTTTTTGGTATTTAAATAAAAACTATTTAAACTGCTAGTTTATTATATACAATATATTCATAATGCAACAATTAAGATTAGCAATAAATAATAATGATACTGTAAAGGTTATTAACATAGTATCCATAATTGGACAAAACGTATTTTGTTTTTTAAGTTTTTGGATTCTTTGTATTCCTAGTGTTCGAACAGGAGTAACTCAATCTATTTCATGTGTACTTGTAGGAATCGTGACATTAGAAGGATTGATATCTTTTATTTATTACAATAAATATGCAGTAATTCACCTTATGGGTGTTGTTACCTTTATCTTCGGTCTAGTATCTACAATATTGTTACTATGTAATACAGAAGACAATAATAAAAGTTTAACACTTAATTTGATTGAACGCTCTTTATGCTTCTTAATCATTGGTTGGGGATTCATATGTGCCAGAATAACCTCATCGTTGACCATGTATTTTAATAATTTACTTGAAAGAAGTCATGTGCATAGAACTCTTCTTGATGAAGAATACCAAAATAATATCAATCTTTGATGTAACTAATTTATTACTAAAAAATAAAAACAGAAAAGATTTTATTTTATTTTATATTTTATTTTTGCTTTTTATTCAATCAATCCCATATTATTGCAATCCCATATTATTGATATCATGCATTATGTAACATGCATAGCATCTTCTGTCACAACCTTTGTAGCATCCAGAAATACATCCATCAAAACATTCCCACGACTGTCCCATTCCATATGGAATGTTGTATTTCTTCCTGAGCTCTTCGTTCTTCTTATGCCACATAGAATAGAAATCGGAATAATCATCCTCTTTTAAATCTACCGACACATGTCCAATGAAGGGTGCTACGTCACCAGTGGTTGTAAATTGTCGTCGACTTACGAAAAAGCGGTTCAAAAATCTTCCAACGATTCTTACAAGGCCTATGATAGGTCGTGCTTTATCAGTGGATTGAGCCATGATAATTGTGTTGATTAACAGATTTAGTTAGTAGTTTTTTGAAGGAAATAATGCAGAATTATATCATTTTTTAAAAAAAAAGCTAATTGATCGATTTTTATGCATTTTTAGCATCCGATACTTCTGCACAATTCCAACAATTGTAAAGTTTCGTTGATCGCAGTTTGATTCTTATTATAAAAATATTCATCCAATTCATTGAATAGTTCTGAAATGTTGATTTTTCCAATCATACATTGACTACAACCATTTTTACACATATGACATTTAACCACAATCTTCTTCCTACAACACGGACATGAGTTGGATTTCTCTATCCATTTTGAAATACAACGGTTACAAAAACTATGTTCACAATTCAAAGTTTTTTTATCTTTTATATTCTCAAAACAAATAGAACATTCCATTATATGAACTAATACATGTATATAATCTTTCAATCATTTTTTATATTATTTTAAGGTCTTTAAGTATTAATTAATATAAATTGCATGATATGTGATTATATTTAGTCAAATTTGCACGATCTATACTCATATGATAATGCCTTATCTCTTTTATTGTTCTCATATCAGGTGTATTTTCAAAAATATAATGAGGTTGTAGCATTTTTTTGAAGAATTCAATTATTCTTTCATAACATCAAAATCACGCATTTAATTAATAAATACATCTTAATATGTTCACCTTTTTATTTAACAATTTGATTTATTTACTACAATTTTAAAAGTTGTGCTTTATATTCTTCACCGTAGTCAAAACATAGTTCTTCATCAATTGGAATATCCTTTTTTGCAAAGAAACATAGCTTTCCGTTCATAAAACCTACATTTTCACATTTAATGACCATTACATTTTCATCTTGTGGATTTAAAGCACAATTCATATATCTTGTATAATTTGATTTATTTATATCAATAGAATCTATTTTAATTTGTTCTCCATTTACTATTACTGTGAACACATATGCCCCCTTGTGATTCTTATCACAAATTTCCCCAACATAATTACCAAGAAATGAACCTTGTTTTATGACTTCTTTTGCAAATACTCCTAGTCCTGCCTTTGGATATTTTTTACTGTAATCTAAATATACGTTTGAAGGCATATACCTTGTTTTGTCTATCAATGATCGATTAATGACTTCTAATTTTATATTATTCATATTTAATATAAAACGACATTATGTTATATACGATGACTACGCAACTATGATTCTTCTCCACCAAGTATATACGATATAGCCTCTCGTTTGTCTCTCATTTCGTTTGTAAAAGGATCATACCACTGTATTATTTCTTTTTTTGTTATAAATTGATCGTTATTGTTCTTTATTATTAGTGTGGCATCAAATGCACCATTGGCTGCATCAAAGTGTAGGGTTACTGTTGAATTCTTTTGTAATGTCATCTTCCCTTCATCATTATCAGATATATATGTTGATGGCTGCTGTGTTGGTGGTTGTGTTGTATATTTCATCTTTTTGTTTAATTGAATGGGAACCAATGACAATATCATACGTCTAGATATACATTGTTCCATCGTTTTTTGTATTATATATGATGAATTAATTTTTTTGATATATCTACACGATCAGAAAATCCATCTACCATACAGGCTTTTTATACGGCATTGTGTTTTCATCTAAATCGTAAAATTCTCGCAATTCAACAACTATTTTATTTGATACACCTACTCCGCATAAATATCTCTTATAGGCTTCATCCGCTTTTGTTTTTTATGTTCATGACATGTGTTTTGTTTACATTGATTCTTTTGATTTGTTTGTCCAGGTGAATGTTGTTTACTCGTCATTTGTTTAACTTTTGTATATTTCATTTCTTAAAGTTAGTTAGAATGATAATCATATCATAAAAAATCCTCCCAAATTTAAATAAAAAAAGTTATACCATGTTGTGGATACAGCTTTTTATATATATATTTTTTTTTTAACTTTCATGTCATGATTTACTTATCAAATACTTCGAATAACTCAGCAAAGGTATGAATATCACCACCCATTATCTTGTCGTAGATTTCCATTTCCTTTTGAAACAATGTACGATCATCAATAGATGCGTCTTCGGTGGATTTTTGAAGACTGATACCATAGTTTTCAAGATGGTCAAATAACTTCTTAGTTGTTTCAATATTATTCTCGTTCATAATGTAGTCATAAACCTTAGAATAATTGAAAGTTTTATAGTAGTTATTGTCAAGAAATTTATCTTTGATAAGATTATCAATCGAATCATCGTATCCACATTCAATGATATGGAATCCGAGTTCCTCGTTGTCACAGTTTTCAAGTGCAACAGCGAGAATTTGGTTATCATCAAGGAATTTGCAAGCAGCAGTCATAGAAGACATGGTTATTGTTGTTAGTTGTTTGTTGTTTAATAACTGTTTGTTTGTTGATTGTTTGATTGGAAAATTCAAAAAACAGATCATTTTTTCTTATGTTTTCATCTTCTTAAAGTAAAATTCACATGCGAAGTTAGTTATACGAGGATGAATTAAAATAATTTTGTCATATCTACACGATCATGAAATCTATCATAAATTTGTTGTTTTTCTTCTTGTGTCATAGTGTCCTTATAATATAACTGTCGACTATCATCAGAAAAAGACACATTAACTTTATTATTCAAATTCATCAAGAATCCAGACGATCTCACAATACCATGCTTATCAAGGTGTGTTTTACATATGAATGGATCATTCTTTATTTCAAGGAAAAACTTCCCTATGGCTTGATCTGGATTCACCACCTTTCTCATATAATATAACCAAGGGTCATCTGCATTATGCACCGTGTGGCACTTCACATAGTGCGTATTCTTTGGAATGTGTTGATAGTCATTTAAATGTGAGGGAGTCGTAGTTTTATAAGTACGTAAATTTAGGTAATCAATTGTTTCATATTTTTTAGGATCATCTTCTAATTCTCGTTTGTAAATATTTTTTGACATACCATAATATGGTCTAGTGGTATTATCAAGTGTGATGAATATTGGTTTTAAAAAGTAGAATGCAGGGTCGATGAGATACACCTTTGCGTCATTCACTGGAATAGCGAGAGCTACATGAGAAATGTCGAGATATCCTTGTGATTTATACTTATTTGGGACTGTCGCTGGAATAAGATAACTTATGATTTTTTTATTATGTAAATGTTTTTGAATATACATTGACATGGCTATACAATTACCACTGTTATATTTTTTTAGAGCAGTTTTTGAAGAAATGTCGTTATTATGGATGTATGGGAATGTTGAAAAATAACATGTTTTATAGCATTCATTTACGGCTTCTTCAATATCTTTGAATGTAGGTGTGTTTTTTATATGTCTTTTAAATGGTTTCGTTTTTAATTTAGTATACATCTTACTTTAATACTTATTATGATATTTTTAAATATAAAGATTACAATCTTTTTCTTTTCTTTTTGAAAGAGCATTTTTTTACATATTTTCATTACTATCAAAAGTAATTTTACCATCACACATGTCAAGGACTACGTTCTTGTTTCTTTGCACTATCTCCTTATCCGTGTCAGTCATATATTCGATATCTGATATATTAAGTCCACAAGCATTGCGGTTATCAGCCCAAAACTGATTGTTTACAATGTCTTTTTTATTTCTTTCAATAACGTTGGAGTCTCTTATTAATATTGCCGTTTGTACTCCCAAGTCCATCAAAACCCGTATTAGCGGCTTTCGCATTTCATTTCCATCTTTCATCACAGCGCATGTATTCGACTTTTGACCTTCTGGTAAGTATATACATTGGTTCTCTTTTGGACTAAGTATCATACGGGTTAGGTCTTCTGATAGTTCGGGGTATTGCATTCTACAATTGTTAAAAAGACGCTTAATATCTTCTTTTGTTATATGTTCTAAGCTTAAATTATCGTAGTTATTATAATTTATGCTGTGATCAAAGTAATTGTGGTTGTTTGTAATATTATAGTTGTTAACGGTTGTGCTGGGTTTTTTTTCAGCTTGTATTCTTCTTTCTTTTTCATTTTCCAACTCTTCTTCCAATTCTTTGATTCTTTGCTGATCTTCGGTTAATAGAAGTTCACATTTGACATTCTTTATATGTTGATATTTACCTTCTTTACTTGAAAATGTTTTCTTGCACGTTGGACATTGTAAAATATGAACACCTTTACATGTTTTTTTATGTCTCTCTAAATTCCATTTTGTTTTGAAAGATTTATCACATAAATTACAATAATTATCATTCGATTTACTATCATTCACTTTTTGAGGAGGGGTATTCACTATATGAGGGATATCATTCACTATACGAGGAGAGTCATTCACTATATGAGGAATACCATTCACTATACGAGGACATTCTAATGACTGTAGTCTCAATAACCTCTTCACACATGCCTTTTGACGACCAATATGCGTCTCGTAATTCTGTTTTTTATTCGTTTCGTAACCGCATTTTTTACATATCCAATTTTTGTTATACATTTTTTTATTACTTAATATGAGGATTATATTTTTAAATAATTACTTATACATTATACATTATACATTTTTCATATCAAAAAACTATAAACATATATATATCTAAAAAATAATTAAACATAAAATAAAAAATAAAAATAAAATAAAATAAAAAATTCAAAAACTTTTTGAAAAGGCACTATTTTTTCTCCATATTTTCAAATTTATTATTTACATTTAAATTATTAATTTTCCTTTTAAACATGAATTGAATCATTACCTACAATTCCACAGAAAAGTTTCTCCTCGTAATTCTCTAATTTATTATACTCCTCGTATTTCTCCAATCCAAGTAGTATAGTTTTGGTTTCTTCTATGAATGAACTTACTCGTAAAACAACTTTAATGAACGAACCAAATGACGACAAATTGGTAAATTGAAGTATTCTCTTTACATCTCTATGAATCATCCAATCATACATTATGTATGCAATTCCTTTATCCAAATTCTCTTCATAATAATATTCAGTTGCTCTACACGATTCTTTAACAATGTATTGTAGTTCTTTTGGGATTTTTAAACCATATGATTTAATAGGTGGTCCACCAGCGAACAGTGCCAACCACGAAGCTAATATTTCAATACTTAAATAACAATCAATATGATCAAGAATATACGCACGAACCAATGGATGGCCATCGCACATATGACTAGCAATAACACCTTTGCGATTGAGACAATTATCATCATTTATGAAATCATTTTTGTATAGATAATCCATCGATTGCGACCACGAATAATTCACTGTTGATTTACAATATTGTAGAGTATTGTAAAGCTTCCATTGTTCTTGAGCTTGTTCAATTGTATATTCTCCGAGTAATTTCTTTATCTCAGCTTTTGTATTTTTCATCTGTTTTGGATTGAGTTTAATAAATCCATCTCCGATTACTTTAGAATTTAGTTCTATGATTCTTTCCAAATGTTCATCGTCTATATATTTGACTTTAGTATATTCTTGCTCAGTTTGCTGTAATTCATCAATTAATTCTTTATGTAATAAGCTTTGGTTTATAGTGTTGATTCCTGAATGAAAATTCCTCAATACAAGGTCGGGAGTAATTTGCAATTGTGATGTAGCTTGTGGTGGATTACCAAGTGCTAAATTTGCAAATGTCGAATAAGGGATCTTAACATTATTGCATGAGTAATATAATACATATCCCTTAACATCACGTCCTCTTCGTCCTGCTCTACCAGCCATTTGCATGAACTCTTCTGTTTTTAAAAGCCGCTTCATTTGATCACCACATGGTTTTTCAAGTTCTGAGAAAACAACTGTCCTGGCAGGCATGTCAATACCACAACCGAGTGTTTCAGTCGCAAATACTACCATGATCAACTTTTCACGAAAGAGAACTTCTACAAACTCTCGCAATATAGGAATCATCGCAGCATGATGATACGCAACCCCTTTTTGCAACATTGTAATGAAACTGTCATAACCATGAATGCATTCTAATTGTTTTCTAAACTTACCGAGGTATTTCTTGTAGAATGAATCGAAATTTCTCTTATAATTAACAACAATGTCATTGTATTCTTTTAATTCAAGTTCATAAGCATCGTGTTCGGCTTGTGAAGCACTTTCATTTGGTTTGAATGGCCTCGTAGGCAACACTAAATTGTCTGTGATAGACTCCGCGTGTGTCACACAACGTTTTCGCCCCATACAAAATATGATTGCAGGACAAAGCTCGAGTTCAATCAAACTTCGTGTGAGTCTGGACATCGATGGCTTTTCATTTTCTACATTCCAAACATATGTTTTAGAATCTTTACTATCCATGAGTACCAATTGATTCTTTTTTGATGATATTTTAACGTTTCCAAAATACAACGGGACATGTCTGTCAAAACGTTGCACAAGTTGCGTGGGTCTTCTTTTGTTCAACCATGAGCAAAATTTATCTGGTTTATCCAATGTAGCCGAAAGAGCCACGATTTGAATATTTTTTGGTAAATGCATAAACGTCTCTTCCCAAACTGTTCCTCTATCAGTATCGTTGATATAATGACATTCGTCAATGATAACTACTGATACTTCTTGCAAATCAGGGTCCAACGTTTTAGAATAGAGCTTGTTTCTCAAAATTTCTGCTGTCATGACAATCAGTTCACTTGCTCCGTCACCCCCGGGTGGACTGCAACGCAATTTGATATCACCAGTCAACAACGACACACGACCGTCTAACTTACTACGAAAATCCGAGTATTTTTCATTGGAAAGAGATTTGATAGGGGAAGTGTAAATGGCTCGCTTATTATTGTGAAAAGCTTTATATATAGCTGTCATGGCTACACCCGTTTTACCAGACCCAGTTGGTGCAGAACCAAATAAATCATCTCCTGAATCAATGACAATATAACAATCATTCTGAAACTTATCCAAAGGATGATTCAAGAGAGCCTCCACATCTTCTTTATCAAATGATAGTTGTGTATCGGTGTTTTCTTTTTTATTGGAAGAACACGAATCATCAATCGGTGATTGACTCGTATTCTTGAATTCTGATGTTTGAGTTTCTTCATCACCATTTGTTGATTTAATTCTCAAAGTGGACATTCCGTTTTTCAAAATGCCCCAAATGTAACATTCTGTATTTGGAATGAATTCTCCTTCATAAAAGCTATCATGAATTGGAACAGTATAAGACTTATTGTCACATATTACTCTTACAAGTCCGTCTTTATGAGTTGTAATAATAGCTTTCATAGCCGATTGTCTGCATGCATAAGATAAATCAATAATTGAATGTTTTGTGTGGAAGTATTTAACATTGAGACTTGCTTCATTTAGTGTGGATATATCGATAGATTGAGTCATATCTTGAGTCACATTATGCCAACATAGTTGATTGTATAAATCAGCATATCTTCTTATAGGAGATGTAGCATGGGTGTACAGACATCCAAAATGATCATGTGTCAATTGCTCGCTTGCGTGTGAATATTGAGCCAATGTGTCTCCATTTTGGTGACGAAGAAGAATATCTTTATATGACTGTGCGAAATATTTGTTATAAGTCATCATTGTCCATGCGATAATGTCTTTTGGTTCTGATTGTTGAGATAGTGTAGATAAGATATCGTAATGTTCGTGTGTTTTAAATTTATCGTAATCTGTAGCCAACGTGTTTTTCACTTGTGTTTTCTCAAAATGGTGAGATTTTAGAACACCATCTTCATATTCCAACCATAATGTAATAGCATGTCTTACTTTATTATGTACGAGACTCAATGTGTTATATGTCAAATGCGGTGGTAACATTGGGGTATTTTCAATATCTGTGTAGGTGGAACTAGCTCTCTTCATAGCAAAATCCAGAACGGATTGTCTATCTTCGTCATTCATACAATTTTGAAACACAGTGGCTACATCTGTAATATGAATACCAATAGTGATTATATTCGAGTTGATGGAAATAGATAATGCATCATCAATATCACGAGTATCTTCATTATCAACGGAGAATACATCATAAATCGTAGATTGATAGATTTCTGATTGAACATGTGATTGTGTCAAGGTATATGATGGATATTTACATGGTTTAATATTCATAGAATAATGCAATACTTTGCTTTCCGTCTCTTTGTGACCAACGGGTCCAAGCAATTCCATGAGTTCAAAATCATCTGTGACTTTTGCCCAACGATCTATTTTACTGGGAGATTTGGAATTGACAACATGTGTTTGATTATCAGGAAAACTTATGAATCTAATGCCTTTAGAATTGATTTTTTCACGAAGAGAAAACTTGAGAATACCGTATTTCATTGTTGTGTGTTAATATTATCTATTATAAGTGTGATTAATTCTTAAATAGATAGGTAAAAAATAAATCACATTTTAATGTTAGCATCCTCTATGATATTTCATCCAGTTGTCTGGAACATGTTTGGTTCCACCATCATATTTTACAGCAAAATTCTTTTCGATCATCAAATCACTTATATTTTTATTATCAATATATACATCAGCTAAGAGTCTTCCATATTTGTCTGTATCCACTTCTTTAAGAATAACAGTTTTATTCATAAGAAGATTATGTAAGAATTCTTTTGCCATTTGTGCACATTCTTTTTCATTTGGATCACTTGTTCTTATTTCAGGACAATCAATACCATTTATTCTAACAGAAAATCTATATAAGGGTGAATGGGAGTAAGGTAATTTACTTGCAATCGTTATAGTATCACCATCGTATACTTTTATTACGAAACCAGATGTTACTGGAGGAATGAATTTAATTGTATCTCTGTAACACAGAGTTCCGATAGCATCCTGCTCGTGTTCAATGTTACAATTCATTTATTTAATGATTTAAAAAAATGTTTTTTAAATGATTTATAATACTCACATATATAAAATATGGCATGTCAATTATGTTACAATGTTATTCAAGATATGACAAATAATCTCAATCAAACATTATTTAATAAGTACATTGGAATTGCTTGTAATGATGAACTATTGAGTAATGCAACTTGTTCGCTCATTAAGAATAATAGCAATAGTGTATATATCTTATTCACAACAATGCTAAATACCGGTATTATATGCAAACAATTACAATTGTGTTTGTTTGAACTGATATCTAAATTTATGTATACATAGTAATAATTAAAATATAGATTTCATACAATTGTTTCGCATGATACGTTTAACAAAATCCTTCCATGATGATTTTTTATTGAACGAATGAGATTCTAATTTACTTTCATTAGATTTTGTCGTATCTTGTAGTTCTTCAATTTTGTTAAAAAAAGCTGTGTCATCTATCTTATATGAACTAGATAAAAATAGAAAATCATAAATGTAATTTAATGGAAAACACAATGTTGATTTATAATCTGATAATTTCATAGCCCTTAAATTGGACGGTACTACGATACCTGCATCACTACATTTAAAAGCTTCTAAATTCTCTAAATGTTTTTGAATTATTATCCCATCTAATTTTAACCTTGTTAGTTTAGTTTCATAAAATAATTTCTCTTTGATATTCATCATTATGTCAGTTTCTTGCATTGCCTGTGTAATTACCTCTTCTAATCCATCTTGTTGGAAATCATTCAAGGTAACTTCGAGATTTTCAAGATATCCCAAGAAATCACTTGTTGGTTTGAGTGATTGATGTGATTCAATATATCTAAGTTTATATTTAAGTCTATTAATAATAAATGCTAATTTTTCATCTAATTTAGAAATAGCTTCCTTATTATCTTCAAATTTATAAAATCTAGAAATAGATAATATTAATCCTATGTATGTTGATAATAATATGGGAACGATTGTTTCAAAGAAATTCAAAACAATAACATATTGTTTAATTGTCTCAATGAATGTAATTACTGTTGATACACAAATCACACTTATTTGAATAAAGTTTACTTTTCTTTTAATTGTTTGGTATTTTAAACCAAGAATACATTTATTATCTATAAATTTTCGTTTTTCTCTTTTTAATATTGACTTATAACTTTTTAATTGTTCGGTCGTAATAAAAACTTTTTCTCTAATTTTAGGTATTTTATCTTGTTCAATATTAAGTTTTAATAGTATTGTATCTATATTATCTTCTGTATATACTTGATCTAAATCTATATTTTTTTCACATACGTGTGCCATGATTTACCATATAAGATAAAATTAATAAAATGGATCTCCTTGGTGCATTTCAAATAGAAATTCCTCAATAGTATCCATTAATTGTTGGCAGTGAAATATATGCTTCATGATTGTTTTATATTATAATTGATTTAATTTTAAATTGAAATATTATTGTTTTATGGAATAATATCACAAGAAAAAATAACGGTAACGACAGGATTCGAACCTGCGCAGGCATTGCCTAAGTGATTTCAAGTCACTCCCCTTCACCACTCGGGCACGCTACCGTAGACGACACCGACAGGATTCGAACCTGCGCGAGCATTGCTCATTCGCTTAGCAGGCGAACGCGTTAACCACTCCGCCACGGTGTCATATGATATACATATAATATATACATAAAATATAAGAAAATATCTTTAAATAGTTTTTCATTTTAACTATTGTGTGTTAATCAATACTATAATGTGTTATCGTTACTGGGTTAACATTTGATCCTGTAAAATCATCGAAATATAATCGAATCATAGAACAATATCCATATTTAGTTATTTCGTCCATGGTTAAATTAGCTAAGTAATTTAGCCATCCTGATAAACATTGTAGTCTTTTATTTTTAGACGGACCTTCGACACTCTTGTTTTTCACACGATAAGAGTCTGGATTATATCGTATGAATATGGTTGGTTTCATGAAAGCTTGTGAAATATTCACCATCCGTGTGCATTCACAAAGTTCATTGTTATTTTTATGAGCCAATTCATCAACCTCCAACACTACGTTATGTGTGTCGTATTTGAATACAAAGTCTGGTCTTGATTTTAAGTCACATTCATTGTAGAGAATAGCTTCGTCGTAACTATCGAATTCATAATTATTAACTTCCAAGTAACACTTTACTTCTCTTTGTTTTCCTAATCTGAATCCTAAAAACTTATTTGGTTCACAATATGTGCATAATGACATTTCATTTATTATATTGGGTAAAGAACAACTCTTACAAATTCTCTCTACCAAATTGATATCATCATCGTGCTTATGCAATTCACATCTTTTTGGAACTTTTGAATTGTTATTGTATAGAGCTATCTCTTTACAATTGATCATTTCACATGTCTTTTTTGAATGTGTCATATAGCCTTCTTTTTTATGGCTAAAACAATATGCAGAAGCGTGACCAGGAAGACCAAAAGTTGGTTGCTTTTTACACCCAGGGTGCACACATGTTTTATTTTTCACATTAATCATATCAGGTTTCTTATGCTCACTGCAATATATGCCTTTGGTTTCACCTTCATAGTTAAAAACCGGATACCTTTTACAATCAGGATGCATGCACGTTTTATCTTTCACATTAATCATATCAGGTTTCTTATGCTCACTGCAATATATGCCCTTGGTTTCACCTTCATAGTTAAAATTCGGTATCCTTTTACAATCAGGATGCATGCACGTTTCATGCTTCACATCAATCATATCAGGTTTCTTATGCTCACTGCAATATATGCCTTTGGTTTCACCTTCATAGTTAAAAGTCGGTATCTTTTTACAATCAGGATGCATACATGCTTTTATTGTGACACACATCATATCAGGTTTCTTATGCTCACTGCAATATATGCCTTTAGATTCACCTTCATAGTTAAAAGTTGGTATCTTTTTACAATCAGGATGCATGCACGTTTTATCTTTCACATTAATCATATCAGGTTTCTTATGCTCACTGCAATATAAGCCTTTGGTTTCACCTTCATAGTTAAAAACCGGTATCTTTTTACAATCAGGATGCATGCACGTTTCATGCTTCACATCAATCATATCAGGTTTCTTATGCTCACTGCAATATAAGCCTTTGGTTTCACCTTCATAGTTAAAAGTCGGTCTCTTTTTACAATCAGGATGCATACATGTTTTATTTTTCACATCAATCATATCAGGTTTCTTATGCTCACTGCAATATAAGCCTTTTGTTTCACCTTCATAGTTAAAAGTTGGTTGCCTTTTACAATCAGGATGCATGCACGTTTCATGCTTCACATCAATCATATCAGGTTTCTTATGCTCACTGCAATATATGCCTTTGGTTTCACCTTCATAGTTAAAATGCGGTCTCTTTTTACACCCAGGGTGCGAACATGTCTTATTTTTCACATCAATCATATCAGGTTTCTTATGCTCACTGCAATATATGCCTTTGGTTTCACCTTCATAGTTAAAATACGGTCTCTTTTTACAATCATGATGCATGCAATATTTCGGCATTTGTTCAATATAATATTTATTAATTTATATATTAATTTATTGGAATATATTTCATCAAATTTTATGTATCAAAAAAAGTATGTATTAATTTATATATTAATTTATTGGAATATATTTCATAATTTTTGGAATATCATTATATAATCGATAATTATATGATCCATTTCGAAACAGCATTGTGCAAATCCATCATATGTTCTTGATCACTAGTGATAAGTCAATGAGTATATATAATTTATTTCTTAAAGTAAAACATCAATTTTTATACTGTAATTTAATATAATAAGTAATCAATTTAAGAAATCGTGAATAATATTCATATAATGTAATAATGCCTAAAAAAGATATAGATTTATTGAAGAAAATTAAAGATACCAAATTCTTGAAACAAAAAACAAAAGATGAATATATCAGACGCATTAATGAATTCTGTGAATATTTAGAAAAAGACCTGTCATATGTTATGAAACATCCTAAATGGTTTGTAAAAAAAGTACGAGAATATATTGAAAATAATAACTATGGAATACATACAGCCGATAAGATATGTTCATGCTTCATGGCTTGTTTCAATTACAATCAAGATTTCAAAGAAGCCGAAAAAGAGTTATTTGACCTATGGGTATCTGAAACTAAAACGTTTAAAGATGAAATTGATGATAAATATCAATCAAACGCTCCAACATTAAAACAAAAAGGGGCATATATAAGCTATGAACAATTGTTAGAGAAAAGAGATAAAATAAAGAAAGGGTCCCAATCAAGATTATTACTGTTTATGTATACAGAAATCCCCCCTGTAAGAAACGACTATCATCTATTGAAAATATACAAGTCTAAACCACATTATGATACTGGAAATTACATGATAATTGATGACACAAATCCAATAGTCATATTAAACGAATTTAAAACTGATAAAACGTATGAACAAATAAAAATTAAAATACCATACAAGCTTTTTGATGAAATAAAAGAATCCTTAAAAGATACACCAAGAGAATATCTTTTTGTATCTACGAGAAATAAACTACCTTATGAAAATGATAATACATTTAGTAAATGGGCGAATAGAACATTGAAAGCAATAGTTGGAAACAATATTAATTTAACCACATTAAGACACATATACATATCCCGACGTGACCTTGAACTTGAAAATAAGAGTGGTCTTGAGCGTAAAGAGATAGCTAAAATTATGGGTCATTCATTAGAACAACAACAACGTTATTTATGGCATAGTTGGTTAAAAGAGAATAAAATAGATTAAATATTAAAAAATATATGTTTAATTAAATAATAAGTATAATGGACGTTGAAATTAATATGTTTCTATTGGTAAGTGCTGGATTATGTTTCATCATAATTATTATCATTTCTATCTTTAACTTTTTCAGAATCAGTAATTTAGAAACCGACACAGATAACTTACAAATATCATTGAGAAACGAAACAGAATCCAACATCCAAACAGTAATGGATGAGGATGACTCAAATCTTAAGCAAGAACTTGATGAACTCAAACATGAAATGGAATCCAATATTAACAGCAATGTAAAGTATATTGTCGAAAGTCAACAAACAATTGATTCTAATCAAAATATGCTCATTGATAAGAATGAGCTAGATATATTTAATATTGGTTCAAATATAACTCATGTTATTGAACCCACAATGCTAGTTTTTGACGGTCAATTCAAATCATTAGAAGGTGATATTGAAGGCAACGATGCTGAAATCGCTCAATTATCCACTCAAATTGCATCACAAGCAATTTTAAATGATCAATTCTCAAATCAAAATTCAACATTGAAAACACAATTAGATGCTATTGTTGCGAAGGATTTCCAACAACAAATACAAATAAACAATGTAATTAGTGATATAACTTCCAATACACAATTAATCAATAATAAATATACATCTTTATCGAATATGGATTACACTTTATTACAATCAAATATTGATACTGCAAGTAACTTAAATTGGCTATCTTCTACAACTAGTAGTTTCGCTAGTATTGTAAATGCTCATATGGATAAATATAAGAAAAAGAAAGATTAATGATAATTTTTTTATTTCCATAACACTTATTTAGTAATACATGTTATACCAATTAATGTTAAAACAAATAATATCATGAAGAGATCGATCATTCTAGAATAATAGATAATATCAGCATCGAGACCTTCGGCACATTTGCATTTATTAGCTTTAAGTTCATAAGAGTATGATAATAAAACTCCAAAATATATTAATGAATATATCGCAACTGCCCAAACATATGATGATGGTCTATAACAACCGATAGATAATAATGATATTAATATGAGCACGAAATTCATGACTGTCATACCAACAATCGCATCACGTCTCCAATCGACCGAACATACACATTTATCTCTAATGATTCTGTCAATAAAGTTATAGACAATTGCATTTTCAGCAAGTGCAAATCCCGAAACAATCAAATTTGTAAATGTTACCATTTATATATTTATTTATATACACACAATTTTTTTAGTGAATATTACTGTGATATCATGTTATTTAGCAATGCATAACATTGTTCCCGGTCTTCTCTGCTAATTGTAGATGCTTCTTTTAATGCTCCATATTTGACCTTAAATGCGATCACGAGGTCGTTTCCTTGTTTCATACCTTTATCTTTTATGTTCATCACATTTTCATTGTTGATTATATTGTTAGTATTTCTAGTATTAATTGAAATAAGTTCACCCGATGGATGTGGAATTGATAATTCTTTACCAAATATAGTGTCTATGAAATCTATTTCACATTTATACAGAAGATCACCATTATTGATATATTGTAAATTTTTATCGGGATTTACTTTAATATTTATCTTCAAATCTGTATTGTTAATAACGTTGTATAATGTTTTAAAATATCCTACAAAATGTCCTGGTGGTACATCGACATTTATAACTTTATCAATATTAATATGTCTCGTGTTGGAACAAATATTGCAATTATTTTTTAAAATTTGTTTACCATCGCCACCACATTTGTCACAGGATTGTGTCGTGGTACTGATAAATGAAGCAAACCCCATTTGTTGTCTTTGTTCAATTTTAATCATTCCATTTCCATTACATCTATCACATACTTTTGTACATGAACAACTTTCAGTGTTTTTTATTGAGAATTTTTTAGTTACACCATTGTATAATTCTTTTAGACTTAATTCTAAATTTTTTTCAATTAAAATTTTACGTTTTGGTTTTTGTGGTCCAGCGGATACGTTAGTGTGATTTTGTTGTTGTCCTCCAAAATGTTGTCGGAACATCATATCAAAAGGATCAAAACCATCAAAACCATGCCGTCGTTGATGCATACCTTGATCGAAATTTTTGTTTGTAATGTTTTCATATGCTTCTGTGATTTCTTTGAATTTTTTCTCATCACCGCCTTTATCGGGATGATGAAGCATTGCTAGCTTTCTATATGTTTTTTTAACTTCATCATCTGTCGCTTGGGTATTCAACCCTAAAATATCATAACAACGCTTTTTATCCATTACTTATTTTTTATATAAATGTTTTAAATAGTTTAGGGTAATAATACGTCGTAGAATTAATGACGTAGGCTAAAATATTCTCAATAATTGTATGAGGATTTTTAGATTTATTAAAGATGAATCTAGCAAAACTATTCCACACTATATTGAGTAATGCAAATACTCTATAAAATGCTTGTTTTCTAACAAAATGCAATTTGATAACTATCCTATCATTCTCCATAACTTTTATTTTACGAATGTAGTGTAAATCTCTGTTATAATCGAACATGAGATGTTCACTATCTTTCAATATAATATCATCGTTATCCTTGAAACATGTCTCTATGGCATTTGAACCCGAAACTGCAAATACGCATCGTAATAATTTGAATGGTAAGAATCCAAATGGACCATCGATATGGGGTGTTTCAAACACAAGATCTGAACCATTTGCATCTTTAGCAGTTATATATAATTCATCCATTGCTTTAACTCTTGTATAACCATCAGGAATCAATTTATCAGCAATTTCATCGATTTCGAACTTTATTTCAGGGTCACAACTATTGTAGTATTTGTGATAAGATGTAAGATGAGAATTTACGAGAGGATTCCATTTTTTTAGCATTATTATATGGTGCACGAGTTACTGAATTATATCATTAAATAATCTTTAAGTATCTTGAAAGACACATCATTTGTCATTATTACATGTGCTAATATAGTTGCCAAAGCTTCATATGGATGCTCAAGTTGAATATTGACTCTACCTTGATAATGCTTTATTAAATTAGCATAATTGTTGTTATTATTAATGACTATGTGATTATTAGTATCGGTTCCAGTGTATACATATGCATCTTTTAGTGTAGTCGGTTTAGGTTTATAAAGCATTATGTTGTACTTATTTTGCAACATCCTATATATAACGTTATTTATGTCTGGGTTACTTCTCTTTTTATCTTTAAACTCTGAACTAGGTACAAAGTTGTGAATTTCTAACCCCAATGTGTATATTAAGAAATGGTTAAATTCAAATGGATACGTTCGTTGATAAATATGAATATATTCATGTATCAATAGTTTTATTCTATCGGTTTTTTGAAGAGAAAAGTAATAGTTTATAGGTAACATTATATAATCTTTTACCGTATGTGGATACCCATCCTCCAATAATGAATCTTTAAAAAACTTTACCGTGATTGCAATCATATCACTAAATCTAGGAAATAATTTTAACTTTAATTTAAATTCTTCAAAATCTTTCTCGAAAATGTTATTTTGTGTTGTCGATAGATTTACGAAAGAACTACTTTTTGTATAGTTACTCATTTTTCTTACTTTAAGATCTTGATCATTGAATGTTGAGATATACTGAGAATACATATCTTTAATATTATGAACAATTTAATATAAAAAAATGACTGATATTATACAGCACAATATATAATATCAAAATACTTTTCTGTATTTAAAGATTAGAACCAAATAGAAAAATAATAAACGCAATTATGACTGAATATGCGATAAATATTAAAACTGTTCAAGGAACTACATTTAAGATTTTAATTGAAGCATTGAAAGAGATTCTTACAGATACCGTGCTGATTATTAATTCTTCTGGAATGAGAATTTGTACATTGGATAGTTCACATATCATTCTCATTCATATGAAGTTGGAAGCTTCTAAGTTTGAGCATTACGAATGTAACGGAGAACAAATGATTGGCATCAATATGTTGAATCTCAATAAGCTGATTAAAACAATCAACAACAATGATACAATTTCATTCTCGATGTTTGAAGCTAACAAAAATGAACTTGAAATAAGAGTTGAAAACACTGATAAGAATACTCTCAAGATTTCGAAACTCAATCTTCTTGATCTTGACAATTCCAATATGGAACTACCACCGGCAACATTCAATTCTGTGATTACTTTGCCTTCCTCTGATTTCCAAAAAGTATGCAGAGATATTGCCAATTTGTCTGATACGGTTGAAATCACGAATACTGACGATAAGCTCATTCTCAAATGTAAGGGGGATTTCTGTCAACATGAAATCATCATGAATGATTCAGATAGCCTAAAGATTGAACCAGTTGAAAAAGGTGTGATTTATCAAGGTGAATTTGATGCAAAATGTCTGCTTCAATTTACAAAATGCACGAACTTGTCTAATGTCATCGAATTATATCTCAAAAATGATTATCCATTGATTGTCCAATATTCTGTTGGATCTCTAGGAACTATAAAACTATGCTTAGCTCCACAACAAAAAGAACTATAATTTTTCTAAAATTACATGCTATTATCTTTAAAAATTATATCCCCTTGGTAATTACGAGGAATATTAAAAATAGATTTATCTTTCAATTCTTTATTTTTGAACCAAATTTTAACTATACAAAAGTTCTTTTTTGGACTAAATGATATACCGTTAATGTAATCCCATTTATTTCTATGTTCTTCAATAAGTAGCTCTTCGCCGAATAGATTTATAAGTATGTTTTCCGAAAACAATTTGATATTATCTTTCATGACTTTGAATGACAAAAATGAACCATCTTTATTTAGAGGGTCGTCCCATTTTGGAAATATATGTTCTCTCATGAAGAAGAACATGCCACTTTGAATATAATTATCGAGTTCATTGAAAACTTTCCAAAAATCAATAATGGTACTGATATCACTAATCTTTATATAACCATCTCTTTCCCAGTTGTTGGAAATAGGATTGTGAAAATATACACTCCATATATCATTCAAAAAAATATCTTCTTCTTCTTCTGTCATACTTATTAATAAGATTATCTTCACGAACAATGTTTAAATAATTATGTTTTGTCGATCATTTGTAAAAATATATAAAAAAATGATCTGCTTTGAAATTGTATAAATAAGAATTTGACTAACAAAACTGTTAATCAAACAAAACCAAACCAAACATTACTATCAAGATGGACTCTTCTTTCATAACTTTGCTCAATAATTTTGGGATTGATGTTGAAACATTCGAAAAATACAAAATCCATTCGCTTTCAAAGTTAATGGAGAACTGTATTATCGAAGTAAAGAAACAAAGCGTTTTGAAACTATTATCTATTAGTGAATTAGATTTTGGTTGCTTATATGATGTATATAAAGAACAAATCGAAACACAAACCAAAGAAACAATTAAACCACAAAACATATTTGAATCAAACATAAAATATTGGTTGTTAACCAAGCCAGCACAGAGTGGCAAAACAATGGAAATGATTCGAGACATGATAATAAACATAGAACAAAATAAACGCGCAATAAATATCTTATTCTGTGATAACTCACTTATTCAAACAAGACAGTCAGTTGTTCGTATTAACAAAATCACAATGCAAGGAATCGTAGCATGTGAGATTTCATCCAACAAAGACAGCACATTCAAACGTGAAAATCAGTTCGCCAAAGAGCATGCTTATTACAATGCTGTAGTAATGTGCAGTAAAAGATTAGAGAATATCGAATTGTTATTGTCACATTTGAAAGACAGGGATATTTACTTATATCTAGATGAAGCTGATAAAATTGTTAAGGATAAATCAAAGGTTGAATTAATCAAAACTATTGAAACTTACAATAACGTCAAAAAAATAACATTTACAACTGCCACCCCTTACATAGATTGTAAAACTAGTTTAGCGACATTGTATGGAAATTTGAATCTATTTCCGATCAACCAAAATCTTCCTGAGTTTAATGAAAAGTATAACTCATTAAAAAAGATGAACGTTACGTTCTATAAATCACACGGTGACTCAAATGTTATGTATGCAGAAGAATACTTGAAGAATAATCTAATTAATCCAGGTGAAATTTGGCTTATTCCAAGTGAATATAAGAAATTTACTCACAATCAAATGAAACAAATGTTATTTGAAAATGATTACGCGGATGTAGTATGTATCATCAATTCAGATACTAAGTGTTTTTACTACAAAGAAGGAAATACACAGCAACTTGGAGAATTTGCAACAAGTCTTTCCGAAATGAAGGATATAATGGAAAATTATATAAAAGAAACAAAAAAATCCAATAGAATTGTTATTACCGGAAATAATTGCATAAACAGAGGTGCTAGTTTTCAAAGCGACAGCTTCAAATTCACTGGAACTATATATGGAAACAGTACTACAAATCCTGATGGAAATGCCTATCAGATTATTTGTAGAATGGCATCATATGTGACAACAGATAAAGCTCAAAAACTTATTATTGATGAACATACCTTTAATCTCATACTGCCATATGAAGAACTCGCAATTAATATACTTAATGATTCTGTAGATTCCTACAATAATAAAGTAGTCTCAACAATCAATCATGCAGACATGAAAAAAGTTATCAGAAAACAATACAACAGTGAATATATATTCTGTGGTTCGAGAATTCAGATTAACGGTGATATAATTGATAGCGAGGATTTTGATTCGATTATACCATTTACAACTAAAGAAGAAGCGATTATAGAAATAAGAAAATACTATCCTGGATACAATCCATATACTCAAGAAATTAATGAAAATGGATTTTACATAACAGCAAATGATTGTCTTCATGGAAGACCTCGTAGAGTTGTTTCGTGGAATGATATGAAAAGATCAAACAACATAAAATATGGAACTGGAGAAAATACTCGTATTAGGCTTAGACCATGCTATATAGATGTCAAAGACAAATCAACATTAAGATGGTCAGTTGTAATTAGGAATATGGGAGACCTTTAGAGTAGATTTTAATATGGACTATCATTCATTATATTACGGCATTTCTTAAAGAATTCATCATAGCTTTTTATTTGCTTCAGTAATCCTATTATTGTTCCAAATTGAACTATATTCAAAGTAAAAAGCAAGTTTCTCATATTTGACGTTGTTTAATACTTGTATGTTATTTTTTGTTTTTAAACTATTACATCATTATTTTTTAATTCATGAATAT
>Ga0209223_10000397_pt1 | contig 50127 bp, 59 predicted proteins | sample COG_06_FD_184750 | JGI IMG/M metagenome (GOLD analysis project Ga0209223, IMG submission 184750) | Pelagic Microbial community sample from North Sea - COGITO 998_met_06 (SPAdes) (version 2) | ecosystem: Environmental > Aquatic > Marine > Neritic zone/Coastal water | place: Helgoland, sampling... | reverse complement strand
TGTTTCTCGATTTCTTTTCATAAAATATCAATTTATAAACAAGAAAGTTATTACGACAATAAAGCATAATGGTTGCTATTCAAAAGTATTGCACTTTTATTAAAGCAAATGATGCACAGTGTAATTGTTACAGAGTGAAAGGCACTGAATTCTGTTCATTTCACAATCAAAATACACAAGAAGATAGAGTGAAACTCTTAGAACAAGAGCTTGTAGAAATTAAAAAAGCTCTACATATTCAAGTTGAGAAGCATGAAGAGTTTGTGAAAACAACTGATGCAAAAATATCTAACTTAAGTGAGAATGTAGTTACTTACAAGTCAAAGATTAATACACAACAAAAATACATGAATTTTGTGCATTTTGTATTCTTTATAGCATTAGTATCAATAGTGGCTTATTTGAATAATCTTCAAGTAAGTGAGATTATTAAGGTTATGGTGAAGTGTATGAAAGTATACAAAAACATTATCAAGGAATATGTTATAAAGTATACAAAAATTGTGAAAGTTTATTGTATTAGAGTGTATGAAAACACTGATTTAACAAAAATTAAACGATCATTCGATATACAACTTTTGTTAAAGTAGATTGAGTCATAGTAGGTTAGGTTTAGTATTTTTGTAATGAAATATTAATTTTTTCAATGTAACAATTTAATATATCATGTAGAATTAAAATAAATGAAACAGAAAGTAAATAATAAAAAACCCTATAGAAAATCAATGAAATCAGGTTCTGTTCCACAACAAAAACAACAAAAACAACTAACAGAACAACTTTATGATTCAACTGCTGATTTTGGAGTTTTCATGGCAGTATTAGGTCTAATTGGAGCATCTATAACTGGTTTTATTATGATATGTATAGCATTATATCTCATTTTTAATAACGGGACACATTCTAAACAATCAGAGGCTAATGTTATTGAATCGAAATGTGATATTTACAAGGATTCTAAAAATAAAACACATAGAAAATGTAGAACAACTGTGAATTACAATGTGAATAGCAAAGAATATGAAAACATTATTTCAACTGATAATTTATTATCAAAAAATTCAAAAGTCAATATCGTGTATGATCCAAATAATCCTGAGGATTCGCTTAAGAAAACTGGAATGCGTAGAATTCTCGCATATGTATTAATAGGATTAGCACTTGTAACAATTGTTGCTGCTGTTATTAGATACTATATTGTGAAAACTTATAAAGTAGCTGCTGCTGCAACTGGTGTAGGAGAAGCGGCTTCTATTTTTGGCACACCGTTTCAATCATCTGGACCTTCTATTGATCCTGTTAATGCACCAATTGACTCATATAACTCAATGGAATTAATTGGCACAACAGAAAGTCAATAAATAAAATGTAAGCTTTTATATAATATTAGTATTACATTTATTTAAATTTTTTATAAATTCTAAATAGTCATCCATATCATGATGAGATACTTTACATCCATACAAATTGTACAAAGGAACATTAAAGGATAATTCTTTTCCAAAATGAATACCACCCCTTACATGTTTGAATCTACCTGGCAAAGGTGTAAATGTAATAGGGTCTTTATGTCTTACACAACGAAAAGATGTGTTTACAAGTTTATTGAATAATTTAGAAAATTGTTTACTACCAACTCTTGGAGAACCAAATGTAATACAACTTACGGGTATCTTATATGAAATGGCACAATCCAATGCTACAATGGTAGCAATAGCGCCAAATAAACTATGACCTGTGCAAATAATTCTTTTGTATTCTTTTTCTTGCATTAATTTAACTATCTCTAAATGAATACGTGTTCGCACCGATTCATATTGTTTCATGAACCCACTATGCACTAGTTTATTATCTAAATAGTCCACTTTTGTTCTCCATATTTGAAAGTCATGATACCAATCTTTAATTGTAGTTGTTCCTTGTCCACTGATAATAATATCATCATCTTTTGATGATACAAACGATTGACAATCTGTGTCTTTATTTTCAATAAATACGCCTTCTATATTCTTAGAATATGCATTATTAGCATATTCAGCACATAACTCGATAAGCACTGTATCACAATATTTAGCCATTTATATATTATTACACGAAAAATATTTAAATATTATGTGATTTGTTTTTTTTGTAAATTATTTTAATTAGAATATAATTATGTGTAAAATAATATCATTAAAAGTGAATCATAATCACTTAAAAGATTCTTTTAAATTATCTTTAGATAATAGAAAAAAAATTGAATTTGACTTTGATAAAACACATGATACAGTAAATGGAATTTTAAACGAATTAGTTACAACTATAGATGAAAATTTGAATATAGAACAATTAAAAAAAGATATGAATATATTATTAAAATCAAAAAGAATAGATTGTATTTATTACGAAGAATAGATCATATATTATTACTTATCTGTGTAAGGTTCTATAGTATACTCTTCACGATTACCGTATCTACTTTTTCTAAGTATAATGCAATAACTAGAACATTTGAATTTTTTTGTTAAAATTTCAAAAGCATAGTTAATGTAGTTGATAAGATTTTGAATTTCTATATATGTATAATATAAACTATTATAATTCTTTTCTTTTTTCTCAATCAATCTTTGCAATATATCACTACCAGCATCTCGCAATGTTTGAAAAATCATTTGTTTGTTTGTTTTATTTCTTTGTATTTTGACTCTTGTAAGTATAAGTTGTTTGAATTTTTCGATGGTAATCTTCTTTCTTAAAAGTTTCACTCTCAAATCGATATTATTGACTTCATCAGTTTCTCTTAATTCAATATGTTGAACATGGTTTATTAATCTATGAAACTCTAAAACTTTTTTAGATATATCAAGGCTATTATCATTAGAGTTATAATTTGTTATAGTTATAATATGTCGTAAAGTCGATATATTTGGAATACCTCCACATACAACATCACTTAATTCTCTAGCATTATTACCATTTTGTCTCAACCATTCATAATAATGTGGGTTTGTATTATTTTTTATAACTAATTTACGAGTTCTCCAATCAAATCCTGTATTACAATTTGTACACCACATGTGATTGCAACCATAAATCTTACCAATGGCTGTTCCACACGAAGGGCAAGATTTAGTGCTTTCTTTTATAACGTTAGCTGTCGCAATATTATCTGGGTTACATACATGATCTTCACCTTTTATTTCAAGACAATCTTTACATACACGAACATTGCACATACCGCATTTCCATTGTGTAGAAAGGTATCCAGAACAGTCATTGCAAGGACATTGTTTGATAAAAACATTGATTTCTTTTGATGATGATAAAGAAGATGAAGATTCATTCTGATTTGTTGGTATAGTATAATCTCTATTGAAATTTTGTACTAAGTTTTTTTTTTTTTCTAATTCACATTGTAAAGACATACTCTTCATACGCAATTCTTGTATCATTTGTATATCTTCTTCTATACTTTTTTCTACATTTTCTATATGTTCAGCATATTTGGCTATCTCTTGAGAAGCAGGTAGAAGTTGTTTTTCTTGTTCGAACAACAAATTTTGTTTTAATTCTTTAATATCTTTGTTAATGTAATTTTTCGGAAAATTATCATAAAGAAATTCTTCTGAGAGTTTCTCATGACAATTCATACAAGAAGGATATGTTTCATTATTTTTGAAAAATGTCTTTATGCAAGATATACATGATTCAAAATTGCAATGATTACAAGTGATTTTTTTCCTATTTTGTTTAGTATATTTTTCAGTGCATATAGTGCATTCTGTGTTCATTAGTAATAAAAATTGTTTTTAATGAAATACTTTTTATTATGTAATATTATGATCAATTTTTATTCATATTTTTAAGCCTCAAAAATAGTTGTTAATGTATCAATAATATAGTTTTTTTTTATATCTGAATGTATATCAAATATACCAGTGTCAATACAATGAATCACATCGTCAATTACTACACATTCATGAAAACCAAGATTATTTAGAGATAAATTGAAGTTAAAAAATTCTTTTTCATGTTTTTCAATTTCAAAATATTCATCATATATATGCATGTTTTTTGGGTTTTGATATTCATGTAGTTCTTTGAAAGTGTTGTAATTTAAAGATAAAAAAGAAGCGTACTTTTGTGCATCTACATAACTGTTAAAGTAAACCACTTTTGTAATTGGTGTTTTTTTTATAGAGTAGTAATTTGGGGTAGTAATAGTTTTAATACAATAAACAAATTGCGTCATACTCATAATAAATACTAATGTATGTAAATTTTAAATACATTGGATATCTTCATTACCATTATTATGATAATCTTTCATTAAGTAACAATCAATAGCTTTTTGTTTCATAGTTTCTAATATAATGTTCTGCTCGGATACTCGCTCAATAGACTCTCTATATATTTGACTGTCAATGTTATTTATTTTATCAATGTTCATTAATTTTATTTCTTTTATACTTTTCATTAATTTTCTTTTTTCTTTTGAAAGAGTCACTATTTCAGCTTTCAATTGATTACGAATTTCTGTAATTTTTCTTTTTCCTTTTAATTCTTCCAAACTTTTATTCTTCATAAATAATAAATTGTCAATATTTAGCAATTTGTCTTCTATTTTCGTTGTATTATATATAGTTAGATCTTTCGGAATTTCTGAATGGTATCTATGGATACTCGTAGTCCATTCATTGTATGGTAGTGTGCTATGACTACAAAATCTAACAGCTCTTCCTATAGCTTGTTTCTCAGCATTAAATGTCAACATTGGTTCAAATAGATGTATATGTTTAGTATTTTTTAAATCTACCCCTTCGTTAAAGGATTGACTTGCTAAAAATACATTTACTTGTTCATTTTCATTGTATAATTTTACTAGAGTTTTAAGATGTTCTTTGTTTTTTAATTCGTTTGTAATTGCTAAAACATAACCTTTTTTACCTACAGGTATTTTATCAAAATCTTTTTCATTATTGATTCGAACATAATTTAATTCTCTTTCCAAAAAAGTAGCTACTGCACGAATTCCTTGACCACCGAAACCTTTCTTTTCATAAAATGCTGAATAAATATAATGTTTGTCATTTTCATTTTTAGAAATTACCTCTAATAATTTTGGAATTTTTATTGAAAAAAAACTAATAGGATCTTTAGAATCAAAGTTATATTGCATATTAGAATATTTTCTGAGTGTTTTATAGTATTGATTCATTCTATTTGATTTCGACAATGCATCGAAATTAGTATCCTTTGTTTTTGTATTGTTAAATGCATCAACATATGATTCAAATTGCGTCCTCAACATTTCTAAATTGTATGTATTGTCAGAAACAATTTTAGGAAATCGTGTCAAGTCTTTAGCGGAATTAAAATAAGATACAAGTCCATTAGTATCATTTTTGAATCTATTCAATGACTCATCATTGAGAACATTGGGAATTTCGATATGTTTATTTTTACGATTTCTAACCATATTTAGTAGATCTATAGTTTCTTCAACAGAATCACCGGGTGTAGCTGTTAATATAAAAACTTTCATGTTTCGATTCAGTTTAGAATCTTCGTCTAAAAGGAACTTTTTTAAAGCATTATGTTCCGACCTTTGGTTCGGCAAAGGATGAAATATATTTTGAACCTCATCAATAATAAGAACAGCGTTTGATAAGTATGTTCTATGATATTCTTTTGCTGATTCCGTTTTTACAGATTTCAAGGGTTTGGAAATAAGAAGAAAATGCGCTAATTGTGAAAAAGTCATAAATTTCACTTGTCTTTTCTTAAACATGTCAGCGGTAGTTTCTTGAGATTTACCCATGAATCTTTTAAAGTAATTAGCATTCTTATAAAATGTTGTAGGTGGATTACTTTGAAGTGCTTCAACTGAACTTACAAACACAATATTTTTATTAGAGTTCCAAAAAGAATCAATGATTGCCATTGAAGTTATAGTTTTTCCACTACCAGTTGAATGCCATGCAAGAACACCTCTATTTGAATTGTTGTTTTGAGATATACTTTTACCAATATTTTGTATAACAATTTGTGCTAATGAAAGTTCTTTTTTTTTAAAATGTTCAGGTGTGCATCGATTTCCTTGACCAAGTAATTCGGCATAAGAAATTATAGGATCATTTATTAATGAAGAAAATACATTTTTTGATGAATCACTAGTTGATAAATCAACAGGGAACCCATCAGGAATATACTCGGTATCATTTGCAAAAAGAGTTTGTTTAGAATTACATGATTTATTATTCCATATGCATTTTTTACTTTTATTACAATTTTTTTTATTGATTTCTAAAGTTTTTTTATGTAAATTTTTCTTTTTATAAATAATTTCGTTTTCTAATCTAGCACAATTTTTATCATCTTCTGTCTTCCAACACATACCCTTATCCACTTTGTTTTTTCTATTCAACATTTCACCGCTCCATACACCATTCAATCTATCACATGTTTTTTTATTTGGAACATTTATGTAAAATTTATCATTACTATTATATGTTATATTTTCATCTTTTATACAATCTGCTTTATCAAATGGTTTATTAATCATTACATCTTTGGAATTTTTAAACTTATATAAGTCAATGTTTGAGTCATATAAGTATTCTTTACCAAATTTCTTCTTACATTCTTGATTTCGGGATTGTTTTATTTTGTTTATAACTTTTGATTCCATATTAATTATTATGGGATATTTAAATAGTGACTCGGTCAAAATATCGAAATTAATATTATGATCTATTTAAAAATTAAAAAGTGTTATAAAATAATAACAAATGCCCATTGATGATATACAATATTTATACCAAAATAACGTTAAAGAAAATATAGTATTATTGATCGATTCTAATAAACGAGATAGAAAACGATGGAGAAGTCCAGCTGAATTTGTTGTAGAATTCCCAGAGCCATTTAAAAATGTTTATGGTGTAGAACTATTGAATGCGTCTGTCGCGAGAACGATGTTTACAATTGATAAGCATAATAATAAAATGAGTATACTAACTAATAATTATGTAAAAAAAACTTACGAAGGTGTCATAAGTGAATATAAATACACGGATATAGCTTTATCCATAACAGATTACAAAGATGCCAATAAAATGATGGATGAATTGAGTAATGTTCTGGAAAACGCATCGGAACAATATGATAAAACATTTTCTGCTGTAACAGCCGTTGAAGCACAAGATACTTCAACTGACATTACAACCAAACAATTTTTAAAATTTACATCTTCGAAAACTCCATTTATAATAAACAGAAGATTAAGTTCATCAAACAAAACATTTGGTTTTTCTTTGTTGTCCGATGAAATAGACGATGATTCATACAAGGTTTTGAAAAACTGCATTAATACAGATATTGTATCATTTTCAACAATACATATGGATCAATATGAACAAATTATATTCACTGATAAATTCAGTGTTAGTCCAAGTGATATGAGTATTATCGAAGAAACCGATACTCATAAAATAGTAAGCCTTAACATAAAATTGCAAAAAAAATACAATTCAGGAGTTTTTATTAAATCCATAGTTCGTTCAAATACAAAAGATACACATATATATGATGATTTGACAAGTATGCTGAAAAAGAAATTCACATTAGATGACGTTATATTACAAATAGCAAAGGATTTTGAAATAGTAAATGACGATGAAATTAAGATAGAATATTATCATTTGATTGATAATCTTAAAACAATAACTAGTGAAAATGAAGATGAATTATTTATATCAAAAACTGTTATAAATAATGGTGAAGAAGAAACTTTATTAGATATAAATGATCATTATACGGTTGTTGTATCAGATAATAAGCTAGAAATCGACAAAATTGGAGAAACTACACTTATTACTACTGATAATGGTGTATTCGTAAAAGAATTCATAATAGAAATTAATAAATTAAATAGCGTATATTTACTTGAAACTGGGATAACATTTATTCATGTAAAATTTACAGACGGTATACAAAATATTGTGTTTAGATGTGAATATTACAAAGATAGTAATGATAAATATTACATTAAATTTGAAAAACCACCAGAAAGTCAATATTTCAATCATATACATATTAATTTATCATCTTCTTACACATTGAGTGTATTATATGGTAATACTATCGAAAAAATAACAATAGATGATGTTGTAGTTGTTGATGATGGTACAACTATATCATCACTTAAATCATTTGAATTATTTACAACTACATTTTCAATAACACCACCTGGTATTATTAATTTTGCTACTGAGAATTACGTAACATTGCATATAAAAGAGATTGAAGAACATATACGTGGTAGTTATGATGCAAATGATGTTTCTCCAGGAATAGCAATGTTGAACGTTGATGTTCAATCAGGATATGCCGATAATGCAACAGAATTTACACGTGTTGAATATAAAGAATTCCATCCAATTGGGAAGTTATCCAAGTTACATTTCAGATTACAAAGAAAACTTACAACAGAATTATATGATTGTAAAGGTGTAGATGTTCACTATTTGTTATCAATTAAAATGTTGAATCCATCTAAACTTAATACTAAACAACTTGAATATTCGTTAAATCCTAATTACGATCCTGATTATCAAGGATTTATGAAAAGTGAATTTGATAATGTAGAATCAGATGAAGAAATAGAATCAAAAAATATTAGAGAAGAACATTATGATAGAGAACGTGAACTGCAAAATTTGAAGAATAATATTGATAGAAATTTTGTTAATCTCGAATCTGAATCTGAATCTGAAGAATCTGAAGAATCTGAATCTGAAGAATCTGAATCTGAACTAGATTAATAATAAATATTAACAGAAAAAAATATTAATATAAAATAAATTATGTTAAACTTACAGAAACTAATGAAAGATAAAAATAGTTTTTTATACTGGCTACTTGAAAAAAGAGACATTGATGGACTTATTATAGCTATTCTTGTTTCGAATGCAATAGGTATGTTTACACAAGATATATCATCTGGATTTATTGAACCATTAATTGCAGGATTTCTACCTACAAATAAAGATGATGAACAAGTTTTACGAATAGCATCATTTGAATTCAATTTTAAATTACAATACATAGTGTCGGGCTTCTTAAAAGCTAGTATTAATTTATGGATAGCATATCTAATAGTTACGTTTATATATAAAAAACTATTAAACTTAAAATAAAATGGTGGTATAAATAAATAATGATTTTAGAACTTATTCTGTCTATATGTATATGTATAATATTTTTCCTCATTTTATCAAATTTTTATCAAATAAAAAAGTTAGAAAAACGACATGATGATAATTTGATAAATATGACGAAGATAATCAATAGTATTAATTCAAAAATATCGGCAGTGGTTAATAAAAATAATGAAATTAATATGAAAAATGTAACGACACTACTTAATAAATTAGACTCTATTGAAGAACTTAGTAAATCAACAGGAAATACTTTAAATATCGAAATTGAGAATTTAAGGTCTAATTTAAATTTTTTGAAAGATAATAGTGATTTTTATGGATATCTTAATGATATTTCAAAACAAAATTCATCAACAACAACATCGGGAACAGGAACATCGGGAACAGGAACATCGGGAACAGGAACATCGGGAACAGGAACATCGGGAACAGGAACATCGGGAACAGGAACATCGGGAACAGGATCAGCATAAAAATTTAAGCAACAAAACCAGTTATTAGCTTTCTTGGATTGATTTCTATATTTTTTATTTTTCTACACATATTAGAACTTTTCATAAATAAATATGTTTGAAAGTTTTTACAACACACATTATAGTAAAAAATTTCACATGAATACGTGAATATTTCACACAATAATTGTAATAATATCACAATGATAATGTATTGTATTTTTTTCATTAATAAACAAAAGTCAACACAGACATTGTTATTTATTGGATTAAACATCTTAAAGTGAAAAAAAAAAGTTTTTACTTTAAGATAGTTAATATAATAAATATTAGAATAACAATGTTCTGGTTAAGTGAACCTAAACGTTGGGAAATTGTAAATAGAATACCTAAAGTTGATTATAAATTAAAATCATTTGTTAGAAAAGTACCCATAAAAGTGTAGAGCTTTTTCGGCAGCATCAATTTCAGCAGATTTTCTGTTGATATTCTTACCAATACCAATAATGTCTCCTATATCATTTTTAACACATATAGTATGTATTTTTTTATTATTCACTTCATCTATATTGATTTCATAAAACTTTGGAATCCATTGAAATGTATGTTGACAGTATTTAATTAGAGTATCTTTGTAATTTTCATTTTTATGTATGAGTTCAGAGAAATCAACAAATGTTTCAATGACATTAATGATCCAATTTTGTGCAACATCAAACCCATTGCTATTTTTTTCTTGATTATCGAAATATATAGCTCCAATGAAAGCTTCGAATGCATCTTCTAAAATATTTTTATTTTCTCTTCCGTTATTCGAATCAATTTGTTTTGAAATAATTACATGCTTATGAAAGTTAAGTTTACTAGATAAATTTGCTAACATCTTACCATTAACGAGTTTTGTTCGCATATTGGTTAAAAATCCTTCATTCATATCCGGATACCTATCGTATACATATGTTGTTACAGATAAGTTAAGAATAGAATCTCCTAAAAATTCGAGTCTTTCGTTTGATTCTTCTTGCAATGGTAGACATTCCGGTGGACAGTTAATATTACCACTTTCAAAATTTTCATTTTTCCTTGTGATATAAGATTTGTGAATGAAAGCTCTTCGATAAAAATTGATATCGTAAAATGTATCAATATCAAAATTTTCCAAAATAAGGTTTAAATCTGTTTCTTTTAGTTTAGTATTCTTTGGATTATATGGTAACTCCTCTTCTGGATTCAACATATTGTATATGATGTTATATATATGAACTATATAATCATTTTTTTAAATAAAAATATGTAAAATCATTTAAGAAGAGTCAATTGTTATTATTATAATTACTTTTCAATTTTCCAAATGATTTCAACAATTATATGTGTTCCTATTTGTGGTTTTGCAAATAGATTAAAATTTTTAGCAAGTATCGACGGAATAGCAAAAAAACTCAAATGTAAAGATGTGAAAGTCGTATGGAATAAAACAATGGATTGTAATATATCTCATACTGATATATTTGATAAAATTAGTGGTTTAGAATTTATATATGAAACTGATGTTCCTCCAAAAGATCAGGTGCTGTATTATGGGTATATTCATATGGATTCGATACAAGTGAAATTAAAAGAAGAACAATCTGATAAAAGTATTCTTTTAATAGAAGGTGGTCATGAATCAAAACATATGGATACTTCACTTGTCGATTTCATAAAAACAAAGACAAAATTTTACAATTCTATAGTATGGTCTAAAAATTTGTGCACACGATTAGACAACTTTGGTGAAATTCCAACTATAGGTATTCATTATAGACATGTGAATAAAACATATGACTCAGCAGATGTTAAAGCAAATCCTTTAATAAATTTTTCACTTAATTCTCCATTTTCAGAGTTTGAAGAATTTATCAAGAAAAACAAACATAAAATGTTTTTTATATCAAACTCACTTTATCATAAAAAATATATAGAAGAAAAATATAGTAAAAAAGTTACAATTATAAATGATAATGAAGATAACGAAAGAAATTCTACAGAATCTATGTTGAACAGTGTATTTGAGTTTATCCTATTGACGAAATGTGAATTGATTATTGGTTCATATTTTTCGAGTTTTTCAGATGAAGCTTCATATTTTAATATGGTTCCGAAAGTAATGCCATTATTGTCCAAAATAGTAAATAACCAGACCGATATTCAGATATTTAAGCGGCAATATCATTCTGTAAATAAACCATGTTTGTTTGATAAATACCTTGTATTGAATGCAGACATAAAAAAACTAATAAATACTATTTAAACACTTATTTTTTTGTTAATTTTAAAAGTGTTACAAAATGAAACGAATTAGAATATTCACAAAAGAAAAGGCAATCGAATACAATGATTATTTGTGTATATTATCAAAAGATGCTACTATAATGAATACACGAGATAAATATTTTGATCTTGTAGATTCTGTATCTGATTGCGATGTGATTATTCTTCCATTCGAATTCAAGTCGAATGATGAACTATGTGATGCTTTTGTAAAATTAGCTCAAAAGAGTAATAAAAAACTCGTGTGCTTTCATGAAAATATAACGGATGATGTTGATATATCAGATATTATGATACATGTGAGTAATGCAAAGTGTGAACAACCCAATATTCAACACATTAAACTTACTAAAAACTTTGATGATTTTTTCAATAAACTGTTTGTAACAGTTAATAACAAGATTAATGTTAATGATAATACAAACTTTAGAGAAAGATTAACATGGAAGATTATTAATGTATATAAATGTCATATTATTGGTAAAGAGAACAACTTCATTAATGATAATTATGATATTGATTCATACTATTTTTTCAAATCCCATCTTGCAAGAAGAACTAATGAACTAGAACTGGTTGAAACTGATGACTGTGATGTTTTATTTAGCAGTGTATATGGTATTAAACAACCTGAATGTGGAAGAGTCAAGATATTTTACAATGGTGAATCAAAACAAAGGTATGCTTTTTATTCAAATGTGGAACGTATATTGAAAGATTATGATTATTACGTTGGTTTTGATGTTCCAACTAATGAAAGAATGTTCAGATTACCGTATTGGATAACAATGTTTGATTTCAATGATGGTTCTATTTTTTCCAAAATAATGAAAGGTGATTTCAAAATTAATATGGTAGACAAAACAAAAGATTGCACAATGATAGCAACAACGGACTTTAATTTATTACGTTCAAGTGTAGTAGCAAGATTATTTGAGGCAGATGTTAAAGTGCATTGTCCTTCTAAAATATGTAAGAATACGTCTATGCCTATTGGAAGAGAAGGTGAAATCGGTGTTCATTTCTTTTACGGAAAGTTGAATTATTTAAGAAGCTTTAAGATTGAATTATGCTTCGAAAATACTAACGAATATGGTTATGTAACAGAAAAATTATTTGGAGCATTAATGACTGGTTGTATTCCTGTATATTGGGGTTCTAGTTTCGATGGATTGATTGAAGATGAGCTTATTAATATGGAGCGTGTTATTATTTTGGAAAAAGACTTGTCTAATTTAGAAGATGTCATTGAACAAGTAAAGAAACTTGTCAATGATAAACAATATTATAATGAGTTCTTCAATAAACCTATATTTAAGAAAGATGCGTTTATGAAATTAAAGAATTATTTGAATGATTTTGGGAAATTTATCCAGTCATCTATTTCAGAATAATATTGTTAACTAATTTCATCAATTTGTCAATGCATCTAATAATTCATATGTATATAATAATATCTCGTCATATGTAAGATATTCATTTACAAAATCTGTATTTTTTTGAATAATTTTGTTGCATAATTCAGAGTTATTCTCTAAATATTCATGAATCGTTCTGATTTCATCAGTATTTGTATATTCAATATAGTTTTCCTTATTTTGTAACATGTACCAAAAGAACTCTTCGTAAGGAGTTTGTTGTTTTATTATAACGGAATTAGTTAATAATAAAAGCCTCATTCTATCTGATAATGAATTACCATCATTGTAAACAACATATTTATATTTACAATGTTCAGTAAATGGAATAAACTCAGTATTCAACATATTGACTTTTGATAACGTTAAGCAATCATTTTGTCCTAATGTTAATTTACCATGCACTGTACCAATGTATGCATTTACATGACAGATATCTGGATTATTTGCCGCATACATCAAAAGGTTTTTTTTTGCTTGATGAGGTATACTTGATGTATAGAATTTATTTATTTTAGTGTGAATTTTCATGTTAAAATTATGTATGTGTTTTTTTATATCATCATAATTATTCATACTAGAACCATCATCATTGGTAATGATATCATCTAATGTAAATCGAAATGTTGGAATGAGAAATGATTTATTATCACCTTGTTTTCTGCAAAAATTCAAATACCCTGGTATGGGATGATCAACTAAATTTATGTTTACATTACAATCTTTTAATTGATATTTTTCCAACATATTTTTTATTAGTGTTACATATTGTATTGTTCTTTTTGGATGTATCCAACCATTTCCTTTGTACACATTACTCACCATATTATTTTTTATCTGAATGCAAATTCCACCATTTGGTGGTCTTATGTCTTTAATAAATACATGTCTGTATTCTGTTTGTTCTTTTATAATTTCAAAAAATTTTGATTTCATCATTTTTATCAATAACAACATTTAATTATATGAAAATGAGTCGCCAATATGTAATAAATATACTTAAAATAATATTAGATTATTCATATTAAAATGCAGCGTTTTGGAACTATATATGGTGGTTGGTATTTACCAAAAGATATTTCGTTAGATTCAAACAGTGTTGTATATAGTTTAGGTGCAGGAGAAGATATATCTTTTGATTTACATATTCAAAGTAATTTTGACTCACAACTTTATATTTATGATCCTACACCACGTGCTATCGTTCATTTTGATGAAGTGAAATGCTTTTACAATGAAGAAAATTATACATTTTCTGGAAACATTCAAACGGATTATGTTCAAAGTATAAATGGTTTGAAAGTTGATTTTTCAAAAATTAATTTCATAAATAAAGGAATACATAATACAAATACAGAAATGAAATTTTATAAACAAGATAACAAAGATTATGTATCTCAGTCACTTGAAACGAATATGTTTGGTTCTGAATTTGATATCGTAAATGTATCCACATTAAAAACTGAAATGATGAATAACGGACATACACATATAGATGTATTAAAAATGGATATAGAAGGATCAGAATGTGATGTTTTAAAAAATATGCTTGATGATTGTATATTTCCTACGTATTTATGTATCGAATTTGATTTATATTTGAAGAAGAAAGATTCTACTAAAAAAACCGAACATATAATTAATTCGTTATTAAAACACGGTTATCGTATTTTAATGAATGACAATATGAATATAACTTTTAAGAGAGATTAAGACATCAGTTCATTCATTTTATCAATCCAATCTACGAATCTACAATTTTTCAAATACCACTGTCTCACATTTTTCGATAATTCTTGTCTATTACTCCATGCATAATCTATTTTTTCTTTGATATATTCAACATCATATATTTTATCCACATCTATTTTTACATAACAATCTTCAGGAACCTCATATAAGAGTCCTACAGGTGTGGATACTATAACCATACCACATAAGAATGCATCTAACGTTGCATAAGAGTTACCTTCGCTGTTTGAAATCTGTAAGAATATGTCATTATTCAAATACATTTTTTGTTTTGCATTATTGTAAACATAAAGATTTGTATAATTTCTACCGTTTACATTCAATTGATTGAAATTATATTCAGATAAAACATCAGTTCCTTTCAATTTATTTATATCTCCTTTTTTACCTCCCCAATTTCCTAAAATATCCAGTTGTTGTTTATTATCACTTGTATGATCATATGTTTTATACAGGGATTCATTTAATTCTGATGTATGTAAAATTTTAGTATTTTTGAATTTGGCATATTTTTCACCATAATACTTAGTAAAATCTTTTGTACATTCTTCTGATATTGATACAATAGTTGTATTATAAGCTTGTCTATAGTCGATCATTTGATTTTGTCCATTTACACATAGATTTTTCCATTTTGGGTCCCAGTCGGGATTCTTTTCTGCAGTCTTGCGAGCACAACCATGATGAACAAGATATACATGATATTCGTTTGGAATATCACAAGATAGATGATTGTCTGTAAAGATGATAGGTTCATGACATTCACTTAAATATTTTAACATTTTGTCCTTATCTTGTGGTCCTCTGAAAAATATTCTATGAGGGAAAGCCATTTTAATGTGACTATCATACCGTGCAACACCTCCGAAATCTCCTATTTCATAACTACCACAACAATAATGAACGACAGGTCTTGGTATTGTGTCATATTCACTATTAATGAAGTTGTCACTAAAATACTCATATATTTCCATACATTTACTACGCATACTATCTTGTTTTTCTTCGGGAATAGAACGCAAGATCGTATCTATTTTATCAACTTCTTTTTCGGGAATTTTCAGGATTGCCTCAGACCACATAGGATGATTTGGTAATTGTAAGGTATCTGCAAGTAATACAGGAATAGATCCAACAGCAAGTGCTTCCCAAAATCTTATAGAATTGGGTCCAGTTCCGGATGGACAAAGTGAGAATTTAGATTGGTAAAGTAGTTTATTATATTCTATTGTTTCGAGTTTATGTTTGTCAGAAGCTGTATACTTTTCTTTTGGATTTTGATTTGATGTATAAACTATTTCGTTAAAATGCCACCCACCGATCGCATTGATATATACATCATCTTTAAATTTACTTTCTAAATTGAATATTCTTTGACGAATATTTGTGAGATAGTCTTTTTGGAATGCGCCCTGGAATGAATACAAGTACTGTCTATCGACTGTCATAAAGTTTATTCCAACAAATGTGGAATTTTTACTATCATCTTCAATATTAACAGCATATAGAGGACATGGTTTAATGATTATACCTTGGATAATATCTTCACCAATTTGCTTGTGAGGAGTATATACAACTTTTATACCTAATTTGACAAATAATTGAATGAGCTTTCTAAAAAATATATGTTGACAACAAGTGATGTTATAGTTTGACGAGTTAACTTGCTTCGACAATAAATCTTCTATATATTTTAGATTCATTCTCTTATCAATAATTGTAGCCCATGGGAAACCTATATAATTAGGGTTTGTATGATTTTGTAAGAAAAAGGTTTTTTCCGTTATAACCGGATATTGCCAAAATATTTCGTTCATTTAAAGAAAAATAAGGCGATATATTTTTAAATGAAAAACATTAGTTATATATTAATAGACATGAAAACAAGAGTGACAATTATTGTACCATATAGAAACAGAGAAATCCATATGAATCAATTTATTGACATGTTTCGAAAATATTTCATTGATTTAGATTCAGATTTCACATTAGTGTTTGTTGAACAATACAATGAAAAGCCATTCAATAGAGGAAAATTATTAAATGTAGGAATGAAAGAATTTTACAACAAAACAGAGTACTTCATTAATCATGACATAGATATTTTACCAAATATGGATTGTATAAAAAATATATACGATACACACAATCTTGATTATGATGTTACCAGAATTTTTTCAGCTCACGATACGAGTTGTGGTGGACTTATCAAATTTCATTCTAATATACTTTCTAATATGAATGGATACCCAAATGATGTATGGGGTTGGGGTATCGAAGATAGAGCTTTTTATTATAGATGCAAATATATGAATATAAAATTATCACCCAGATGTAATAGTAAATTCTCTTTCAATTCATTAAATCATACCAGTAATTCACAAGTATACACTAAAGAAAAACAGAAACAAAGTGAGTCTTGGACAGATAATTTTTTAAATCAACTCTCAAAAGACGAGTTAAGTTCCATGATAAACATAAATGGATTTAATGATGTTGAATATCATATAATTAATAGAGAACAAAAAGATAATAATATAGTAGTGTTGAAAGTTGATATTTAGTCAACTTACCACAAATTCGTCAGATTTTAATTTTTATATTATTACTACATACTATAATGGTAGAAAAACTAGAACAAACTTGGGGTGTTCTATATGCAAAAACTCCAAATATAGGCGATGATATTCAAACACTTGCACAAATGCAATTCATACCTGATGGATGTAAAACGATATTGGCCAATCGAGAAAACCTAGATGTAGATGAAAGGAAATATAATATAATAATGAACGGATGGTGGATGCATCGTGATAAAAATTTTCCACCTCATTCAAATATAACTCCATTATATATTTCGTTTCATATTGCGAGAAATGGTTTAGTATCAGAAAAAGCAATAAATCACTACAAGCAATTCGAACCTATTGGGACTCGTGATTTACACACCATGAAGCTTCTACAGAAACACGGTGTAGATGCATATTTTAGTGGATGTTTGACTCTTACTTTGAAAAACCCTTTCACATATCCAAAAAGAGAAAAGATTTACATTGTAGATGCACATTTATCATCAAAAGTTGCATATCCTTATGGAGGTGATCACCTTCTTTCAAAGTTTATACCAAAGCATATTAGAGATCAAGCAGAGTATATTGAACATGACATCCCTAAGTCTATGATAAATGACATACATGCTCGGCAAAAGTATGCAAAAACTCTTCTAGATAAGTATGCTCAGGCAAAGTTAGTTATTACATCACGTTTACACTGTGCTCTTCCGTGTGTTGCTTTTCAGACCCCTTGTATTGTGTTATTTTCTGGATTTCATACAGACATTCGTTACTCAGGTTTTCAGAATTATGTCCATGGTTATTCCTCACTTAATGATGTTGTAGATTTTGACTTTGATAATCCAAAACCTAAGTTATCTAATGAAGAATTGAGAGAAATACAATCAAAATTAGAAACTGATATTCGTAGCCAGGTCAATAAAATATCAAGTTTTAACAAAATTTAAGTTTTAAAAAATACAACAATTAATAAAAATAATAAAAAAATTATATTATATTTTATAACAATAAATGATAAATGTTTTTCAATATTGGGGTCAAGGAATAGAAAATTTACCTCACTTTTTAAAAGTCATTAATCAACATAATATGAAATTATATACTAAACATAACATCAATTATTTTTTTATTAATGATAAAAATGTGCATGAATATATATCTGTTCCTTCGATATTTTATAAACTCGCATACAATTTCAAAAGTGATATAGTAAGATATTATATACTGCATAAATATGGAGGGTTTTGGTTTGATACAGATGTTATAATTATGAAAAATTTGAACATCTTATATGAATCTATTAATAAATACGAATGTATTTTAGATGTTGAAAATTATAGAAATGAAATTGGTTGTGCTTCATTATTTTTACGGAAAAATAGTGTTGCATCTAAATTCTGTGTTGATTATGTGAATTATGTTTTGAAGCATAAAGTAAATTTAGTTTGGGGTGATATAGGTCCAATAACCGCTGTTAATCTGTATAATAAACATCCTAATTTAATTTTACTCAATAAATATGATATCACAAAAAATGGCTGCAATTTTATAAGTTGGACAGATGAACCTGGTATAAATAAGTATAAGTGGTACTTATCATCTTCGGTTGAAGCACAAAAAAAAGCAAAAGAACTGAAAGAAAATACTAATATGTTTTACATAATTACTTGGACAATGTACAGAATTCATGATATGGGAGACAATTTGTCTGATATAGTATTTCATGATTCAAACTCCGTGTTCTTTCATCTATTACAAATGAGTGATACATGATTGATAATCGTTTGATTGAATTAGTTTTCCATTATTTATATGAGAATTATTTAATTTTTTTAAATAAATAATATTTGAACGTATTACTTATTTTTTCATTATTTTTATGATATTTTGTCACAAAACCAGTTTCATTATGTTGTGTTTCAATAATTTCGTAATTTTGATGAAAAATTATTGTCTCCGTGAATAAGTATTTTGAATTATATATACATAGAATACCTTCAACATTTAACAAATCATCTATAATCTTGAGAGTTTCTTCAAATGTTTCAAATGTGTACTCCCCTGTATTTTCAGGCCATACACATAATACAGAATTTGCAAATATCAAGTCAAATTTATTTTTCAAACTATCAACTTTTGAATGATATTCTATTTTTTCAAACTTATTTTGGATTTTATTTTGTTCTATAATTTGTTCATTTATATCTAATCCAATAACATTCGTACATGGGAAATATTTATGTAATGTAATACATTCTTCACCGGTTGAACAACCGAATGATAATATTCGTTGAGGAGTAGGATATTTTGATTTTACTTCTGTAAATATATCAGGATATCTGTTCATGGATGTATAATGTGATATCTGGTTTTGTTTCATTTTTAATTTTATAAGACATTTTATACCTGTATTTTGATACATTAATATTTTTTCAAGAATTTATACAACCAATAAATGAATTTATATTATTTTTCCACATTTGCAAACATAACCATTGTGCTGAAGGCGAACCATTATGGTAATATAAAGGAATAAGTAGTCCATTGTGTTGTTTTTCATCGAAAGTTATATCATCATAAATTTTGTGACAAATATCATTCATATTATGATTTGAAGAAACAATCTGAAAATACTCATAGATTTCATCTTATTTTTATTGAAGATATACTCACATGATGTATTATTATTCATGTTTACAGTGTATGTATTTTATTTTTCTATCGTCCCACAATATTGGAGAGAAATTACACAAATCACAAAATCTATCAGTGCCATTGAATACTATTGGATGTTTACGAAATTGTAAATATTCTTTAAAGCTTTCATGTGTCATTAAGTCATTCAATCTTTTTGAAACTAAACTTAAGTTCATTATATCTTCATTATATAGCTTTGTGGCAATCAATACGTAAAATTAAATCATCTGGTATATTGTTCATTTATACTTTCATGAAAGATAAAAGTGTGTGTTTTTTATCAAACAAAAATAAAATGTAAATTCATTAACAACATTTTTTTGTCATACTAAAACCATGTTTATAGTATAACTTCTTAGTTGGAGTAGGCGAGACCACCCATACCGGACATGATTCTGAGAACGTTGTAGTTGACAGCGAATACTTTGAGGGTATTTGTAGCAGTGAGACTACCATCGAGGACGAGGGTAGCGTTATCGATTCTGGACATATTGCAGGTACCAGAGGGTTGGTGCTCTTCGGGTTTGAGGGCGAAAGAGTAGACACTGATATGTTTATCAGTGGGGACACGCTCGTGGTGTTGGTAGGGTTGAACGAGCTGGTAATAGGAAGCGGGTCTAGTAGAGGATCTGTCGTGACCGTTGAGTTGGAGGAAAGCATTTGAGTATGAAGAGGTAGCGAGTGCACCAGAGGCGTATTCAGCCCAGATGAGTTCTTTGACGGGGTGGTTGAAGTTGAGTTTGACTTTGGAAGACATGGATTCATCACCGGTGAATTGGAGTTGTTCAATGAGATATTCGTGGGTGACTTGAGCGAATCTACGTCTTTCATCGGTATCAAGGTAGATGTAATCGACATAGAGTTCAGCATCGAAAGTGGGAGCAGATGTACCAACATCTTTAATAACAGTGGCACCAGAAGCGAATTCAACGTTAATTTTTACTTCGTGATACTGAAGAGCAATGAGGGGAAGAGCAAGACCAGGGTTTCTGCAGAACCAGAATTGAAGAGGAATGTAAAGAGTTCTTTTCTTTTTATCAGAAGCATCAGATAATGAAAGATCATCTCCTGAAACGGCTCCATCAACCATTAGTCTGTAACCATCCCAGTGTCCTTCGGTTTGAGAGAGTTCATTCCAGATGTGAAGCCAGTCACCGTAGTGTTTGTCAATTCTTTGGCCACCAATTTCGACTTCGACAGATTTGATGAGTTTATGTCCACACCATTCATTGTATGTACCTGTAGATATCGCAGGGAGTTCAGCTTGGACGTAGACTCTGTGAATAAGATCACCGTTTCTAGATACGGTGCATGTTACTTTTCTGTCGTAACCAGTAGCACCGTTGAAAGTTTGTCTGATAGATTCCATAGAAAAGTTGGTGTGTCTACGATAGACAACCTTGAAGAAAGTAATTTGGGGGTTACCTGAAAGGTAAATGTCTTGAGCCCCGTAAGCGACAAGTTGCATAAGTCCTCCACCCATTGTTTATAATATACAAAGAAAATAATTCTATTTAAAATTAAATTTACGCACAAAATTGAATTTTACATTTATTCTTTATGTAAAAATAAAAAATAACTTATTTCATTGATAATTAAAAATGTTTTTTGTTATACTGTGTATATAGTATAACTTTTTAGTTGGAATAGGCGAGACCACCCATACCGGACATAATTCTGAGAACGTTGTAGTTGACGGCAAATACTTTGAGGGTATTGTTACCAACACCATCGAGAACAAGAGTAGCATTGTCGATTCTTGACATATTGCAAGTACCAGAGGGTTGGTGCTCTTCGGGTTTGAGGGCAAAAGAGTAAACACTGATCATGGAATCGGTGGGGACACGCTCGTGGTGTTGGTAGGGTTGGACAAGAGTGTAGTAGGAAGCAGGTCTGGAAGAGGATCGATCGTGACCGTTGAGTTGGAGGAAAGCATTGTTATAAGATGCTTTTATAAGTTTATTTGAATCATATTCGGCCCAGATGAGTTCTTTGACAGGGTGATTGAAGTTGAGTTTGACTTTGGAAGAAGCAGATTCATCACCGGTGAATTGAAGTTGTTCAATGAGATACTCGTGGGTGACTTGAGCGAATCTACGTCTTTCATCGGTATCAAGGTAGATGTAATCGACATAGAGCTCGGCATCAAAAGTTGGAGAACTAGGAAGGGTTCCTTCAATTACACTGCTAGCAGAACCGAATTCAACGTTAATTTTGACTTCGTGGTATTGAAGAGCAATGAGGGGAAGAGCAAGACCAGGGTTTCTACAGAACCAGAACTGAAGGGGAATGTAGAGAGTTCTCGCTGCTTTAGAATTGTCATCGCTTAGAGAGAGTTGGTTATCACTATCATAACCATCAACCATCATTCTGTAACCATCCCAGTGACCTTCTGTTTGGGAAAGTTCGTTCCAGATGTGAAGCCAGTCACCGTAGTGCTTGTCAATTCTTTGACCACCGATTTCGACTTCGACGGATTTGATGAGTTTGTGTCCAGACCAGTCAACATATTTACCGTCAATAGCAGGGAGTTCAGCTTGGACGTAGACTCTGTGGATAAGATCACCGTTTCTAGATACGGTGCATGTTACTTTTCTGTCGTAACCAGTAGCACCGTTGAAAGTTTGTCTGATAGATTCCATAGAAAAGTTGGTGTGTCTACGATAGACAACCTTGAAAAAAGTAATTTGGGGATTACCGGAAAGGTAAATATCTTGAGCCCCGTAAGCGACAAGTTGCATAAGTCCTCCACCCATGTTTTATAATATACAAAGAAAAAAATTCAATTTTAAATTAAATTTACGCACAAAATTGAATTTTACATTTATTCTTTATGTAAAAATAAAAAATAACTTATTTCATTGATAATTAAAAATGTTTTTTGTTATACTAAAACCATGATTATAGCATAACTTCTTAGTTGGAGTAGGCGAGACCACCCATACCGGACATGATTCTGAGAACGTTGTAATTGACAGCAAATACTTTGAGAGAACTGCTCGTAGTAGTAATACCATCGAGAACAAGGGTAGCGTTGTCAATTCTTGACATGTTACAGGTTCCAGAGGGTTGATGCTCTTCAGGTTTGAGAGCAAAAGAGTATACGTTAATCATACCATCAGTGGGGACACGCTCGTGGTGTTGATAAGGTTGGACGAGCTGGTAGTAAGTTTTAGGTCTGGCAGAGGATCTGTCATGACCGTTGAGTTGAAGGTAACCACTTGTGTATGTAGATGATTTCATTCCAGTAGCACCGTATTCAGCCCATATAAGTTCTTTAACAGGGTGGTTGAAGTTGAGTTTGACTTTGGAAGAGGCAGCTTCATCACCGGTGAATTGAAGCTGTTCAATGAGATACTCGTGGGTAACTTGGGCGAATCTGCGTCTTTCATCGGTATCGAGGTAGATGTAATCGACGTAAAGGTCAGCAGAACTCATGGTAGGAGAACCATCGGCAACATCGGAAGCAGAACCGAATTCAACGTTGATTTTGACTTCATGGTATTGAAGAGCAATGAGGGGAAGGGCAAGACCAGGGTTTCTACAGAACCAGAACTGAAGGGGAATGTAGAGAGTTCTGGCTTTTCCGTCGGAGGTTTCAGAAAGTTCATCGTTGAAATCACTATCTCCTTCAACCATGGTTTTGTAGCCGTTCCAGTGACCAGCAGTTTGGGAGAGTTCATTCCATATATGGAGCCAGTCGCCGTAATGCTTGTCAATTCTTTGACCACCAATCTCGACTTCGACAGATTTGATGAGTTTGTGTCCAGCCCAAGATTTATAGTATTTGGTTGATTTTAATTCAGAAAGTTCAACTTGAACGTAGACTCTGTGGATAAGATCACCATTTCTAGATACGGTACAAGTTACTTTTCTGTCGAAATCAGCGGCACCATTAAAAGTTTGTCTGATAGATTCCATAGAGAAGTTGGTGTGTCTACGGTAGACAACTTTGAAGAAAGTAATTTGGGGATTACCCGAAAGGTAAATATCTTGAGCCCCGTAAGCGACAAGTTGCATAAGTCCTCCACCCATGTTTTATTTATAATATACATAGAAAAAAATTCTATTTAAAATTTAATTTACGCACAAATATAAAAGATTAAACCATGACGAAGGATAAAAATAAACGTCAATGTAATTATAAGGTTAGTTCAAAAACATTAGATTTAAGACATCAAACTCAAATGAAAGATTTTTCTGAAAGTAAATTACAATTAGAATTTTATATGTCAGACCTTAAAGAATTAAAGACTAAACATGATATGTTGATAAAAATAGAAAAAAAAAAAATAGAGGACAGTGAATTAGTTGAAATAATAAACTTGAAAGATAGAATATATGAATTAGAAAAGTTGGTAGAATCAATATCAAAAAATACTGATGAAATAGATTATTTCATTAATACTGGTGATGTATTATTTGAGTATTATTCCTTGCTAGAAAATTCAAACATTATAAGTGTAAATACGAACAAAAAATCTGTAACACAGAATTCAAACAATAAAAAAAAATGTGTTATAGATTTTTTTTATAATAAGAATAATAACACAGATATAAGTATAAATGAAAATAATAGAGCTGGATTGTTAGATAAATATCTATCATATACTGATATAAATTATATTGATAATACTATAAATAACATTGATGCAACAGTATGTTCTCATTGTGGTGAAGATAGTTTAATTTTTAACGTTAATGAAAGTATTTATTGTTGTCAAAATTGTAATACAATTGATAAAGTTATTACAGATAATGAAAAACCTTCTTATAAAGATCCTCCAAAAGAAATAAGCTATTTTTCATATAAAAGAATAAATCATTATACGGAGTGGTTGAATCAAATTCAAGGTAAAGAAACCACAGAAATTCCCGATGAAGTATTTGATAATATTATGAAAGAACTCAAGAAACAACGAATATACGATTTGAAAGATATTACACGTGAAAAGATTAAAGATATTCTTAAGAAATTGAAAATAAACAAATATTATGAACATGTTCCATACATTTTGAATAGAATAACTGGTAATCCTAATCCTCATCTATCGCCAGAACTAGAGGATAAATTAAAGCAGATGTTTAAAGAGATCCAAGTGCCATTTTTAAAATACAGTCCTTTAAATAGGAAAAACTTTTTATCTTATTCATACGTCATTCATAAATTTATTCAATTATTGGGACAAACAGAATACTTATCATATTTTCCATTACTGAAAAGTAGAGAAAAATTACATCAACAAGAACAAATATGGAAAAAAATTTGTGATGATTTAGGTTGGGAATTTATTAGAAGTATTTAGATGCTTAAGCAGATACTTTCATTTGTTGAGTAGATGGAAATCCAACAAGGTTAGCACCAATACCCATACCGGCACCTTGTCTAGCACTAATACCTATAGAGGGAGCAAAAAGGTCTAGGAGACTGAATGTGGCGGCGGCGATGAAACCGATAAGTACTATTTCATCCATATTTTTCTTTTTGCCGGGGAACATGAAAGCTGCTGTCGAAACAACGAGACCTTCGAGAAGATATTTAAACATTCTAATGAGTACTTCGATAAAATCAAAACGAGGAGAGCTCATTATTTATTCTATATAGATAAAAAAAAAAATTATTTAAGACTTATTATTTTTATTTAATCAAATACAATATGATCCCAGTTCAAGAAAAAGACCTTTTAGAGCAAGATCCAGTAATCCGTGGTCAAACATACGCATGTATGTCATTTTTAAGTCCAGAAGAAATCATCAAAAATAAAGATATATATTATTTTGAGAACTACATTCAACATGTATCCAAAAAATTGAATGAACTCGTTAATGGTCTTGAAGAACAATATAAATCTGATAGTGATAAATTTAGAAGTATTAAAGAAGAATTCGAATATCTCTTTAAACCTGAAAGAATTCACGAAGAATTTAATGTATTCACTCAAAATAACAAAGAAGTTCTCGATGCTGAATTGAACAAGAAATATGGTTTTCAAACAAACATTCGAGGTATTAAAGTTAGAGGTGTTTATGAATCTATTGAAGAAGCCAAAGTACGTTGCGAGCAGCTAAGAAAACTTGATAGAGATAAATTCCCTATTTATATTGGAGAAGTTGGCTGCTGGTGTCCTTGGAATCCTAACCCGAGTGAAATCAAAGATCAAGAATATGCTATTGATTCACTCAACACAATGATGCATGAATATGAGAAAAATATTCAATCTAGAAATGAACATTATGCTGAACGTAAAGCTGAATTGAAAGAAAGAATTGTAGCGAATGAAAAAGAAAAAGAAAATGAAAATGAAAAAGAAGCCCAACATGCCTTGAAATCTGATAACAATGACGACAATGATAAAGCGGATGAACTTGTTGAATCATTAGAAAATACTAACATTGAACAAATAAAAAACAGTCTTATGGAAAATGTTCATATTGTTGAACAATAAAAAATTATAATATGGGTTTATATAAAATGTTCTTTGAACTAGCTATTCTAAGATCGCTAAATTCAAAAGAGAAAAAAGAAGCTTTTTCCGAAGATAAATCAAGCAAAATGTATGAAATTTCAGTGTTCATATTTATCATAATGTATGTATTAGTTATATTTGTTCTATGGGTCAGAGTTGTGATATCTGCCTTCCAATGTGGAACAATGGAAGGTTTAAGTTCTTTTATTTTCCCTTCTTTTTATTCTTTATACAAGTTTGGTGATTTAATTAAATTATCATGTAATCAACTTTATTAAAAAAATATTTTAAATAGTAATAACATGAATGTATTAATAGTGTCTTTTTTATTTCTATCCATGTTTTTGATAGTATCTGGGATTTATGAAGAAAAAATTCATAAGTTAATGAAACAACAAAAAGTAAAATATGAATATATACCCGCTCCTACATTTGATGCAATGTTAAAAGAATCAAATGAAATTATAAATTACTAATTTCAAAATCTCTTATAATAATGTTATTTTTTTACTGTTTTTGTTATATTTTTAAAAAAAATGATCTATGAATAAAAGTTTGTTATCATACTATTCTCGATTCACAGTTACAAAAATGAATCCTACCTACAAAGCTTTCGTTAAAGAATTGACCAATGACATGGACAAGTTTCAAAATACTGGTATAATATCCGAGGATACATTGATAGATAAATATAGTTTTAATCACCCATTGATACATAAATCTATCATTATGAAAGTTGTTAGACACAATTGGAAACTTGTTCCAACTAGAATAGGATTGTATTAATGATAATCTTGTAATGACACCTCATAGCCTAATATTTTTTTGTTTTTTCTACCCTGATTCTGGGTCCTTTAGATTTAGCTTTTAATTTACTAGGATCATAAGTATCCTCTACATCATCATCATTAGACGAAATATTTTTACTGACATCCCAATAATGTTGTAAACAAATTTTAAAATCATTGTGTGTATCTGCTTTATACCAAAAAACTGTATCTTCGAGTTTGTTACTTTTAGTTGTGTTATCAATAACAAGGCATTCGTAATTTTCAGTACATTGATCCATGACTTGGCAGAATACTTCAAATGTTGGGAACATACCTGCATAATTATCATAAATTCTTTTCCTATTCGCAACAATATTCTCACGGAGAATGAATATGTAGTCAATATTAGTTCTTAGATTAGGAGGAATACCTAAAGGATATTGCATACTAATGATGAAGAACATTTTTAAATGTCTACCATTCATAAATAATGCTCTAACATTGATATCTTTTGTCCACGATGAATCATATAAACAATCATCTAAAATAAGAAAAGCACGTGGGTCTAATTGAGATCTGTTTGCACCACCATACATTTCATTCTCTTTATTTATTTTCTTTAAAATCATCTTTTGTCTCTTAACAGTATTATCAATAATATCATGCTTATATTCATCATGAATAAATATTTTTGGAATTATGTTTTCATAAAAATGATTTGCAGATTCAGTCCCAGATATAACAGTTCCTATTGGTAAATTTGTATGATGATATAATAAATCACGAATCAAGAAACTTTTACCAGTATTACGTTTTCCTATCATTACTACAACTTTATCATCAGTAATTTGTGAAATATCGAATTTTTTTAATTCAAGTTTCATGTTATAATTATTATTGATATATATATTATATATAAAAGAGATTACGCAGTATTATAGGTATAATTATTGATTGATATAAAAAATATTTAAAATTTTAGTATAATTAAAAAGGTACTTCACCTACACTTACATGCTTCAACATTTCTTCAATATTTACATCACTATCGTTTGAAAATAGAATATATATTAAATATACTATAAGTACAAACATAGTAAATAATATAGCGTATTTTGATGTATTGTTATTTTTTGTTTTCTTTTGCATATTTATTTTTTATAATGTACTTTTATTTATTTATTTACGCAGTGGCTTTTGACAATAATGATTTTCTTAATCTGTGTTTTTTCTTAATGAAATCATTATAGTTCATATCTATTCCGAGAATGTTTTTTATCTTATTGTTATTATTAGCTTCTAATTCATCGTGTCCAAGTTTAACAATTTTCGTCGTAATAGGATTATCATCCATGTCATATTTTTCAACATTTGGTGTACTTGTAATTTTTTCTTCATTAGAAATGTGAGTGATTGCTTTATTATTAGGGGTTACGTCATCAACTGTATTAAGTACATCTGTAACTTTTTCATGAACAATATTTATAGGCTCTTTAATAGGCACTTCTTCATTATAAATGTTTTCTGTGTGTTCACTTATGTCTTGAATTACAGGGATAGTGTTTTCTATGTTTTCAGGAACTAATGGATCCTCAAAAGATAAATCCACATGTACATGTTCATTATCATTATCATTATCGTCGTCGTCGTTATCGTCGTCGTCGTCATCATTATCATTATAAATGTTTTCTGTGTGTTCACTTATGTCTTGAATTACAGGGATAGTGTTTTCTATGTTTTCAGGAACTAATGGATCCTCAAAAGATAAATCCACATGTACATGTTCATTATCATCATTATCATTATCATTATCGTCGTTGTTATTGTCGTTATCGTCATCATTATCATCATTATCATCATTTTCTCTAGTATTATCCACAGTCTTTTCATTTGCATTATCTATTGTATTCACAACTTTTTGTGAAGAATCATCTCCACCAATTTTATTTATCATGACATCATCTATTTTTAGTTTATTCACATCTTCATTGAAAATATGTGTCATTGATTCTGAATTATATGTTTCATCTTCATAATCATCATCACTACTATCGTCATCACTGTTGTTGATTTGTAATTCATCGTAATTTACACTCTTCTTATCATCATCATCTGAGTTGTAATTTTCTTCTTCTACTGATTTCAAATAGTTATTGACTATTTTTTCTAATGGTAAAAGATTTTTTATAACTTTCATAATTATTGATTCAATAATAGTATCGAGTTCTATTTCATATACTTTTCTTATTTCATTCGACAATCCATCATACATGATTTGGGGTTTTGACCACACTTCCCTTGCCAATTCTACATAACAAATATGAATAAAATCTTGAGATTTTGGAATATCTACTTTTATATCACTATTATTCGAAGCTATTTTGAATTCAGCCAAAAAAGAAACCTTTATTAATTTATCAAGCCATGAACAATTACTATTGATTTTGAACCTATCATATTCTTTCATTACTATCATACTGTTCCATTTTGGAATTTTTTCTAAGTTTTCTTGAAATGTCTTTAATAAGTGCTTTTTTAAAGGAGTATTTTTCTTTGAATATGAATAAATATACTTAATACCCTGCTTAAATATAGGTATGCATTTATCTATTAATTCTTTTGTATAGTGTATTTTCATATTATATATTATAAGAATAAACTTATAAAAAAAAATTTGTTCAAACCGCAGAATGTAAGTATTGAGAATATGGATTTGTTTTCAAAGCTGATACAAGTGTATCATCTAATCTATTTGACTCATGTTCATTGCTAAATTTTTTCACGTTTACAAATTCTTTACTTGGTGGTTGAACTAAAAGTTTATCATAATTATTGAGATTTCTTGTAGATTTAACCATACATTCATTTTTCTCTTTTGTTAAATTCATATTATCTTTACCTGTATTAATTTTCACGGATGAATTAGTTGGTTCACGTCCTTCGAGAATACCTTCTCGTACATCATTAATAACAGCATTGTATATAGACTCGTATGATTCTGTGGCTAATACATCACTCTTCCCATTTCCTGTATATTCATTATCAGATAATAACTCTTTGTAAGTATTTTTAGCTTCAAAATTAGCAGACATATAACCATCACCATTTTCATTTTCGGGCATACCATAATAATCAGAATCAGATGTTATTTCTTTATTAGTATTTTTAGCGTTGTATTCATTATTTCTGTAGCCATCACTATGTTGCACAACTGAAACATTTCCATCGCGTTTAGAATTTTCAGTTGTTTCACGAATAGTTGTCGAAGTCTTATCATCTGGATCATGTACACGTGGTTTCAAAGACCCTATCAGATTGATATCATTTGTATAATCATCTAAAGCTTCTCTTACAGTTGTTTTGGCTACATCACTTGGATCATATACAATACTTGAAGTATTAACTTTTATGTTACCCGTTGTACCATCATGAATAGTTGTTTCTTTGATTGTTGTTCTTGCAACACCAGTTGGATCATAGATTGTTAATTTATTGGGTCCATTTACATTACCACTGAAATCACGTTTGTTTTCAACTGAATATTCTTTTTGTGTGGGTTTTATTATATCTTGTATTGGAGCAATAAGTGATTTAATAAGAGTTGTTATATTACCTTTTCTGGTTTTAGTGCTTGTAATATCTCTTTCATTTTGATAAACTTGTATATTTTTCTTTCCATAATCATCATCTGACTTCTTGCCTTCGAATATATTTAAATTTCTTAACCCAAATTCTTTTAAAATGTTTCTTTTTATTGGTCCAGATTCATATGATGCATCGTACTTTGATTTAGTAGGATCGTGTGGAATACCTTTGTATTCTTGAACAGTTTCTTGTCTGTTTGTCTTTTTTACTTCTTGACAAGGTTTCATAGCTTGTTTTCTATAAGCACCAGTTGTTTTCAATAAATTATTGTGACTCTGTTCATAAACTCTCTCTACTTTATTTTTGTTGAGAGGCTCAAATTTCCCACGAGTATATTCTTTATGCCCTTCGACTATAACACCATCGTATGATACTTTTGGATTACTTTTCACACGTAAATCATCAACACCTTTAAACATATTTGCTTTATAAGCTAAATCCGTTTGTTGAAATCCTCCATTTGGAGAACTATCATATTTATTTTCACTATTGAACCCCGGTCCGACACGTACTTGTTTCATAGGTAAAACATTATTTTGAAATGTAGGTTTTTCCATTCTATCATATTGTGTCATGTATGCTGGTTGATAATCATTTACATTTTTATGAAGATCTCCGAAACATTTTTCTTCATTTTTCTTAAAGTTGTTCTTACTTACACCCGTGAAATTCTCTAATTTACTATCATAAATATTAGTACTCATATTTTGTTTAAGTTTGCCACCAAAATAAGGTTTCATATTATTATGGGTAAAATTTTCCGCAGAAATTCTACTACCTGTGAGAGAACTATATACATAATTTGGATTTGTATTCATCATCTTCTTTTTACCTTTGATATTTCTTAACATAATTTTTGGAGATCTATAACGTTTTTCCATTTCCTTACGAACTACATTATTAGAATCTTTTATTGTTGGATTAAATAACGAAGGTTCATTATTAAAGAAAATATTAGTGAATGGTTCACTAATATTTTTTGTATGTCTAATTAAGTTCAAAAATATCCAAATAAATATACATACTATCAATATTTTCATTTCTAATTATAAATATAAAAATTAAAATTTTTAATCGGAAAAAAATGATATTCAATTCATATATGAAGTCATAGATGAATAATTATATAAAAATGTTTAATGATAACAATAAAAGTAATAACTACGTTGGTATTCTTCTAGATAACATAGAACAAATAAAAAATAAAACAAGAATAAAAAATGTTAATGAATGTGGAATAATCATGCTAGACCAAAATCTTTCAAAATTGTTGATCATTTATCAAAATGAATCGTGCAAATGGGGATTCCCAAAAGGAAAAATGGAAGAATCTGAATATAATTCTAGAGAATATTTCAGTTGTGCAAAGAGAGAATTATATGAAGAAACTGGTATCATTTTGAACTGTAACAAGTATAAAAAACTAGGATCTATTATTATTAAAAACAAATTGTTTTATATTGTTATGCTTCAAAGCAAAATTCGTTATTCAAAACCATTAGATACACTAGAAATCGGTAAAATTAAATGGATAAACGTATCTGAATTATGTTCATTCATTAATAAAAATAATTGTAATATTACTATTAAAAATATATATGATTATATGAATTGTAATTTAAAAGCACTGTACTGATTGTTATGAATTTATTCTATTTTTACATCAGAACCACATCTTTTTGTCTTAAAATCGTAAAAGTTTGTAATTTCTCTACCGTCAAGAATTGTTCTTTTTTTAGGAGTTTTTAAAGTAATTCTTTCAACTTTGAAAAAAAATGTTTCTTTTTTTGAACCTCTAGTGGTTTCTTTAATGATAAATTTGATATCTTTTTTATCACTATTTTCTCTAGTTTTTATTTCGCTTTCGGTTAACTCTTTGTAAAGTCTGCGACCAGCTTTTCTTGCAGCAGTTAAAGGATTGGTTTTTGTTAAATATCTTCCACCTTTAAAACCAGTTCCCGAACCTGAAATAGTAAAACTTCTCTCTCCGTTATTCATTGGTTTTCCACCTTCCATCATCTTTTATATTATATAATATTTTTTATAACTTTTTAATTTCTTCACATGATCTCCAATGTACTATTGGTATTTCTTCACCTTTAACGGCTTTGGAATCAGTGTAACATTTTACATCTTTAGAAAGTAAATTTGTAGTGTCGTTAACTTCAGGGAGGATAGGTCTATGATTATCTTTTGCCATCATCTTATCATTTGTATTAAGAGTAAAAGGGACTTCGGCATATTTCTGAGGATTTTCACACAACCATTCCCATCTGTTCCAACCTGTTCCTCTTAAAGTACATGATGGATTACTTAATCTTGTATCTTCGGGGGATAAAAATTTGTTATCAGAGCAACTTTTAAGATGTTTTAATTCACATTTGGGCATTTCACTTTCTGTACATTTTTTCGCTGTTCTTTTTAATCCTAATAATTCAGAATCAATATCGATAAGAGGAGTCTTATCACATGTAGATACTTGAGATTTATCAAGTCTAATATAAGGAGAATCAAAGAAGCATTCATTACAATTGTTTTTAGGTTGCATAAGCATATAATTACCTACGGATGTAGATTCATTCAAAGATTTATCATAAGCACAGGAATCATAATTTAATCTTGAAAAACTCATTACTTTATTATATTATAAATATATCTTTTTAAAAATGTTACAAAAATTATTTATCACATTTGAATGTGTCTAATTTAGGAGCACGAGGCACACCCGGGTATGGAAACATTTGGCATGATTTCAAGTGAACCTTTTCTTGGCTTATAGGCTTATGTTGAGTGCATTTGTACATCTCGGGTCTCTTAGAACTACTTGGATTGTATTTGAAAGAACTACAATTTGTAGCAGGGAATGTTTGTCCTCGTAGATCATTTTCAATATCTACAAGATTAGATTTGTTATGAGACACAGCAGTACCACCTACTATTCCAAGTTCCATTCTACATTTATTAGTATGCTCATATCTTATAGGATCTAAAGTATACGATAAAGGACTTACACTTTGTTTTAGACTTTGTTTATATGAACAATCATCATAAGTTAATCTATTTGAACTCATTTATTTTAATTATATTAAAATATAAAAAAATTAAGGTGATATACTATAAAGCTATTTTAAATGCATTTCTTTTTCCATACATTACCGTCAAACATATATCCGTTATTTTCTAAATAGTCTTTTTGGGATAATACATCTCGTGTACCTTCACCACCATGGACCCATGATGGAACAATATTTTTAGGATTTTGTATATTTTTTAGCATACATTCTTTCATAGGTTCAAATCTTTCAAATGACTTCTCAGATAACACGTTACAAGTTTCTTTACGTGTAGTGAACAGTCCTTGAGTAATTTTAGCATCAATTTCGGGTTCTAAACCACCTTTATTAATATTTGGACCACCTTGAAATACTCTAGAAAAAAGTTGTTGTCTTCCTTTATCGTTCATTTTAAAATCGTTTCTTACCTCAGAATCATCATCAACTCTGCAAGCATTTGTAAAACCCATACCATCACGAATATTCATACGATTATTAACAGAAAAATCCATAATTTTGTCATAGTTTAATTTACACTCTTTTTCTGTATCTTTATTTGTTTGATACACATTTAACATTCTGTATTGACAAATATCCATATTATGATGATCACGTGATTCAATGTCACATTCATCATCATTTAATCTTGTCTTGTTTTCAAATATGTTTTTCATTATTTATTATTTAATTAGAAATTAATAATAACTTGCAAAATACATGTTCCTATTCCCATTTCCTTCTTTTTGTGTTTTACCTTTTATTCCATATAACCATTCTGCATACCCGTTTTGATCATTAGGAATAGATGTGTTGGGCATTGTATAAAAATTTCTAAACGAGGATTTTCTATCAAAGACATCATCAATATCTCTATGTGTGTCTTTAAAGTATTTATCATTAATGACTTTTTTTATCTTATTTTCATCCACATCACATGCTTCTCTGCGTTCAGGATTATCGGCATATTCGTTCATTAACACATTCATAAATGGATTGTTATCTGTTGGTACACTACAATCAGCATTTTTGTTAATCTTTCCTTTATTATTTACAGATTGATATTGAACATAATGTTCTTGTGTTGATTTATAATATATATATGTTGATAACATAGTTATTACAACTAATCCAAATACTCTAGAATCATTAAATACAGTGTAATGAATTAGAGTAACATAAATTGATAATAATACGTATGCATTCAACTTTTCAATTACATTCATAGAAGATGTTGGAATGAAGTTTTTCATATTTGAAAAACTTATAAACTTTAATATATCTTTGAACCAAATAGTATTCATTATTAAAAAAATAGGAGATTTTTTATATACTTATTTATTTAAATCTGTATTTTTCATCATATTCATCATATTATTCATCATATCATTGTTTTGCATATTTCCCATCATAGCAAAAGCTTCAGTCATGAGTTCTTCTTGTTTGAGTTCTCCACTTTGCATTTTCTCAGACATTACACTACTAACTTGTTGAATGATACTACCCATAGCATTATTTTCTCCAGAGAACAAATCATTCATGTTACTAATATTATCGGTATTGAGTGTCGACATGTCAATTTGAGTTGAAATTTCTTGAGCTAACTTACCAATTTTTGTATCATTAATCATACCCATATTAAATGGAGCATCAATAGGTTCACTTCCTTCTTCGATGCGATTATCCGCTACATAACTCATCAACATTCTGTAGTCATCATCAAATACTTCATCTACGATATCTTGAGTAGAATAACCACCATTTAAAATTTTCAAAATAGAAACAAGGATGGCTTTGTAACTACTCTTCATTTTAGAATCATCACCACAGTTATTAGTATCTGTATAGAGTTTTGATAGCAAATAAAAAATGTATAAATAATATACTTTAATATCGCCATTAATTTCTCCCGCTTTTAATTCCTTTAATATCTCAATGTTGTCAATATCTTCATTGTCTTTGATATTACCTTTATTGAAAAGTTCTTTAATTTTATCATCGGATACTACCATAATAAAATCATTAATATATTCATCTGTATTTTTATCGAAGCATAAATAATTTTTCTTAAGAATACTCTTTACATCTTCATTCTGTTTTTTAATTTCTTTAATGAATGACTTCGTAAATTTATTAAATACATAAATAATCTGATTCTCTAGTGAAACCATTGCTTATTTATTTTGTAAAAAATATAGGTAGATATCTTTAAATACTATTTATTTTCTTTTTTAGAGTAAAAAACAATGTAAAATAATCCCAGATGATTTTCTTGTTATCTTCATTAAGTGTCTTCCAATACGTTTTAAGTTTTTTCACTAATTCATCAGTAAAATTAGATTCATCTTGAACTACACTATTATAGTCATGATTCAAAAAAAACCTTTCATCTCTAATCATTACATATTGTTCAAAATCAGAACTATATCTTTGAAATAGGTCATATGGTTTTTTAGTATCTGCTAACTTAACTAGATTGAAGCTATTTTTTAGCATTTTAAAATCTTTATCATCAGGATACAAAAGAATTAAATCTTTTACAAACTCTTCAAATTTTGTATTAAAACAATCGAACCACTTATTTTGAGACATCTTATATTAACTTTAAATAGCATTCTTTTTTTTAAATCTTTTTACGTATTTGGTTGTATGGCTGGATTTTGATTTTTGAATATATTTTTAATATCCTTATCTCTTTCTTCCATGTATAAATCATAATTGATAATTTTACTTGTTTCGTCAGATACATTTTCATTATTAGTTATCAATTGATCTCCTCTATCTAAAAATACATATCCATGGTCTAACTGTTTGTCTTCCATGAATGAATATCTATCGGATAAACCAATCATTTCGTTAATCATGAATGGTTCTATCGTTTTTTCATTTGATTTAATAAAGTCGAATAGTTCTTCATCATGAATAATTTTACGTTCATTTTGAATCAACAATAATGGAACTCTATCTATAAAATCGGGTATTTTACCACTCATATTTTTTATATTCACGACTTGTATTTCAACTTTCATATTTTCCATATTATTCATCATTTTTAATAGTTCTATACAATGTGAACATTTGTTTGAAATAAAGAGTATACAAGACATTTTTCATTTAATTTTTACTTTTCACATTATTTTTAAATAAAAAAATTGATTTAACTATATATATTTTATTATATCATATAAAATGTTTTCAAACTACTCGAAAGATAACAATGTTTCTCAGTTCAAAATTACAAACATCGATCTTTCAATAGTCAACTCTATTAGAAGAACTATACTTACCAATATTAAAAATGTTGCATTCCTTTTCAACGTTAAAGAAAAAAATCCCGAAACATCTGGTATTCATATAGTTGAAAATGATAGTCCTCTTCATAATGAATTTCTTGCACATAGATTAAGTATGGTCCCTATTAATCTAACTAGTGAACAAATAGCAAACTGGAATCCAGAAGATTATGAATTTGAAATTAAAGTAGAAAATAATACAAAGTCTTTTAAAGATGTCACATCAAAAGATATTATTGTTACATACAAAGGAAAAGAAGATTCAAAATTAAGAGAACAAATGTTTCCTTCCAATAAGTTCACTAAAGAATATATAATTATCACAAAACTCCCACCTACAACACAAACCACAAAACTATATTGTAAGTTGAAAGCATTTATTGGAACAGCGGAAGATTCTGCATGTTGGGCTACTACCAGTTTATGCACATTCTATAATGATATCGATGAAGATACAAATAAAAAAAATATGGCACAATTTATCGAACAAAATCCTAAACTTAATCCCAAACAAGCCGAAGTACGTTATAATACTTTAGATTATCAACGCGCATTTCATAAAAATGAGTATAATGAACCTGATCAATTCATATTCAAAATTGAACCAGAATGTATTTTATCTACTAAAGAAATTTTTCAACAATCACTTGAATATCTTATTGACAAAATCGATAATTTAATTGATTTTAAAGAAACTAAAATCACTGTTTCCAATGAAAAAGATTTCTATAAAATTATCTTAAATGATGAAACACATACGATTGGTAACCTTTTACAATCAATATTGTATAACATTCATGTTAGAGAAAAAAAAAGCAAACAGATTTCTTTTATAGGATACTTTGTTCCACACCCACTTGAAAAACGTGTATTCATGAAAATTGTTTCATCATTAGAAGATGTTTCTTTTAAACAGGAACTTATCGAATCATTCAAAAACATAAAAGATATTCTAAAGAATGTTCTTAATGAGTGGTTAGTATTTTCAAAAGATTTCTCATAAATAATATTTATTAAAAATAATATGAATACTGACAAGTTAGATATTGTAGACATATTTGATAATGATGACAATAATGATAAAGGTTCAAATGATGATAATGATGATAATGATATCATGATAGAAGCCGAATACATGAACAAAGAAGAAATTATACAAGACACATATATTGTTGATCGTAATGATATGATCATTAAAGAATTTCACGATATACCTTTTCTAAATACTGATGCTAGTATACTTAAATTTACGGAAGAACAAGCACATAATGAAATATTCAATCTTACTGAAAGTTTTAACTTTAAAAGAATTTTCAAAGAAATCACCGACATAGAAAATAACTCATTAAAAGACAAGTCAATTATTGATACTTTTTTACGATCAAAATGGTTTTACCCTATTGCAAAATTCAAAAAAAATAGATTGGATTATGATTTTGAAAATATTGAAAACATAGAAACAGATAATTATAAGCAAACGTCGTTACTAAATTTCCTAAAAAAGCTCAAAGAATTTAAATATTCACCCGTTTATAGCACTGATAAGCAAAACTACAAACTACCAGAAGATATGCATGTTTTATGGGAACATAGTATTAATGATGATACTAAGGTAGATAATTATATAAATCCTGAAGAGAAAAAGTTCTCTAAAAGCTTAATTTGGGATGAAGAAGATTTAAAAGCATATATTGAAAATTTATGGCATAATTATGATGATGATGATATTAGTGTGAATGATGATAATTTTTTAGAGTCAAAGAGAATTTTAGAATATAAACGAATGCTTAAGAATGAAAATATGTGCTTAACTGGTATGTTTATCAATAATAACTCTAAACATTACTATCATTTATTCGATATTGACGAATACTTTTCAAAATTGGAAAATATTGTATCATTTCCCGTTGATGCAAGTTTAAATAGCAACAATACTGTTAAAAATGTACAAATAATAGCTAAGAAAAATAATGTATTAACTTTCAAAAATGCTGATAACATAGAAGAATTATATGATTTAACAAATCCTCCCACAAATAAGTTATTATACCTCAAAGATGGTGGTTATTCATATGTGTACTCAAAAAAAGATTTTTATGATGAAAATATAATTTTTCTTACAAATAAATATAATTTTCTTGAAATAGCTCATATTATTATACCCGATATTTATGATTTTTTAACAATAAACAAATCTACTGATTACACCACAATTAATAAAAAACTCAATTATTTTCATAATACATCTATCGAAAAGCTTCACGAATATTCATTTGCAGTATTCAAAAACTCATACAAATATAAACCAGAAAAAAGACAATCAACACAAATAGATGTAAAAGACTATAAGAGTTCTTTTGAATCACCATATGATATCTTAAACAAAAAAGAATTCGCTAAAACAAACCTAATCACAGATAAGAAGTTTGATGATAAGATCCTCACGAAAATGGATTCCAACATGAGAAGATTTAACACACTAGATTCTTTCAAAGATAAAGGATTCGATATTATATATCATTTACATGTTTTAAAATTCATTAAATATATTGTTTCTCTTAAACCAATGGAAAATATCAATGATCATTCAGAATCCTTTAAATTGAAAGACATTTATGATATTGATAAAATAAAAGAAATGAAAAAGAAATATTCAACAAATGGTAAAACAAATTTCGATGACTACAATAAAACTATTAATAAATGTGATGAAATAAAATCAGAAATTCTTAAGAATTTCAAAGAAAGAATTTCTTTTATGAATAGTAAACATCATGTTCCATATAAATCTATACAATCACAAGGGAACGCAACCAAAAAAATTAAAGATTCTACATATGAAGATGTCGTTCTAAATGTAGATTTCTCTATGTATGAAACTCCCACAGAATTTGAACAACCTCAAATAAATACCAAAAATAATGATCATGATGCAAAAATTATACTGTCTATTGGAATGAAAGTAAATGATTCACAATTAGAAGCATTATTAACTTATTATAGGAAAAATATAAATGTTCTCGAAAGTCAACAAGATAAATCATTGCCTGATAAAAGTAAAATGATCATATTATTTACATGGGTTTTAATTTTCACACAAATTATTGATAAAAGTTTTATAAAAAAAGAATTGATTGATAATTGTGTACAAAAATATAGTATTGGTGGATACCCAATAAACGATTTAGAACAAACAGATAGTACTGAAATTTTCAAAAATAACAAAGATAAGTCATTAATTGGATATCTAACTTCTGTGTTTATGTACAAGAATAATGTCTCTGATATTCCATATCAAAAAGTCATGTTCGAAATAATAAAAAGAGTAAGAGATGTATTCAAACTATTTCCATATTTGAAGAATAAACTTAAAGATGTTCATGAATTTAAAAATTCAAAGTACAAACAGTTTGAAATAACTAAATCTTACGTAAAGATGTTCAAACCATTCAATCAAAGCTTAACTGATATCGACTTGAGTAAAACAAAAATAGATAGATTCACTAAGTTCAAAGATAATATATTTAATGTTACAAAAGCTATTAAATTCAAAAAACCCATAGAGTCTATAACTATTTATAAACCTGAAGATATAGTGCATGCAAAATCAAAAGCTAATATCAAGGATTTCAATAAAAAAGAAATAACTTTAGATGATTTCATAAAAGAAAATGATTGGATTGATCCTGATACAATTCAGGCTATTATATATAATGATAAAAATGAATATGCGTTATCTGAACATATCGAAAAACTTTTCTCCACATATATGGAAATTAATAATAATTCACAACTTCGTAAACATTATGAAGATGCTATTACAAATGAACAGGATATAAATTTGTTATTACAACAAAATTTCAATGTATATTTTAGCGATGTATCAAACATCACCGTGACAAATAAAAACATTTCCTATTTGTTCAAGTTTTCCAAACGGCTTCGTGAATCATCAATATTTAATGATACTTTTGAAAGTTCATTACGAAAAAATATCATTACGAGAATAGATATCTTAAAAAAAATCACTGAAAGTGATAAACGTAAAAAGCAAACATTTGTTGCTATTCTTCTTTCATCTTTGTTGAACATAATAAACGAAAATTTTGATAAAGATGAAAATGGAAACTATATATATCAAGATATTAACATTTTTAATAGTTTTATTGATGACTCATTCAATCATAAAATAAAACAAATAGAACTAATAAATAAAGACGAACTGAGAAGAAAATATAATCTATTAAGAAGTGAAGAACGTGCTAAAGAGAGATCAACAATTGATGAAATGTCTGATGAAAATATTGACTTATACTTTGCATATAAAAAAATAGGTTTAGAATCATCCACGATAAAAAACATAGACCAATCAAAAGGTGCTACTGATGATCAAGATGTTGATTATGGTGATGGCGACGGTGATTTTCAAATATTAAATGATGACATTTCATTATAAATTTCATTAAGATCTACATATTCGTTTGTCAATCGTTCATCTTTTGTAGCAATCCACATATCTTCAAGTTTGTTATACTTTAAATATGCATCATTGTTATATGAATTCATATTATCAAATAACATTTCATATTCTGTCAAAATACCGATAATTTTTATATTTGAAATGATGTATTTTTCATCATTTTCATTCATTTTTAGATGAATAATTTTTCCGTGATTTCTACCATTTCTATATATATATAATTCATAAGCATTCTCTTCGAACTCTTCAAATTTTACAATATTCAGTTTAGAACCCTTTTTCTTTAATGCTTTTAAATCATTCAACCAATTTTCAATAATAGTTTTTGTTTTAACAGTATCAACGTCTTTTTCTCTATTTTTCATTATTTCGAATTGTTTTCCAGATAATACTGCTTTAAATTTTGCATTTGTAAATTCACTCGTTGAAACATTTTGATTATCGTCCGTGAATTGATTTTCTTCTATAAACTTATTTTTATTGCACAGATTTTTAAATGTTTCTTTTACTTTGTAATTATCTTTTATAACATACATGATAAACCATAATGCTATAATAGCAAACAAAATTGTTGTCAGCATTTAAATTATTATAATTTATTTTTCAATTCATCTAAAATTACCAATTCAAAATCTTTATTACTCAAAAATGAAAATTGTACAAATCCAATTATTAATAATTGAATGAAGATAACTATTATAGAACTAACTGCATTTGAAATTAATATTTTCAACACTTTTTTTTTATTCACATGAGATAACAGTCCTGTCATGATTATAGACGTTGTAATAAATAATGCATTCAATACATATAATGTTTTCCACCATCTATTGTTAATAGCTTTTTTATCTTCAATATATGCTTCATTATCTAATAACTGTCTCACATGTATAGTTTTATTGTAGAACAATGTTTTAAGATTATTTTCTATTACAGTTCCAAATAATACTGATAATGTCAGAAATAAGAAAGTAACATGAATAACAATATTATATATACTGAAAATCATTTATTAATATAAATTAAGATGATTATAATTTCAATTTTACATGAAATAATTATGGGTTTATGTGAATCATTGTTAGTATTTTATCTGTTCATATCTAAATTTGATATTCTTATAATACAAAACAATTTGAATAATTTCTTTAAGTTTGTTGATGACCATATTACTCAAATAAGAGCCCTAATAACAAAAGATGATATTGATGCATTAAAAACAAATATTATTACTAATAATACTTATCATGAAAATCAAAATATATGGAATGATACACTGAATAGGATAATAATATTAGTGTTGGCTTTAATTTTAATAACTCATTTATTTATTTTATTTATTAGCATATTTCTTAAAATTAACCCATTAAAATTTATGTTGTTCAATATATTTTTAAGCATCATCAATTCTTGTGTAGAAATAGCATTTGTATACATGATAACAAAATATCAATTTTTATAAGATTTAAATAGTAGTATAGATAAGAATATTAAAATAACCAATATATATATAGTATTATTGTTTTTATTATCGAGTATATGTTGTTGTCCATTAAAGTTCTTCTTTATAAATTGGTATGAACTTTCGATAGCTTTCTCCATATTTATTATTCCCTTCTTATTAACTGTACTTACTATGTGTATGTTTTTTAACTTTCCTGTATATGGTATTACTCCATGTTTTTGTCTCACAAAACCTGTGTCTTTTGATTCATATTGTTCTTTAGTTTTCTTGAGACCATTGTAAAAGGTTATACGTGTGCTGATAGGAATATTTAATTGATGTTTAATTTCTTCTTCTATTTCAACAAGAGTGCATTGGTGCACTCTTTTCTTCAATCTTGAACTAAATTTGTTTTGATCTATTATAGTGCATGACCAAACTGTTTTTACGGATGGATCTTTTGTAAAAGTTTTCAAATATTTTGACATCGGAAGAATTATGATATTCCAATCACCAATACAACTCCAACACCATTCATTTTTATATTCTACATCTTGGTCAAAATGTAATTGAAAACCTATAGAGTGATATGATGACTCAACCGCCCATTTCATAAAATCCTGATAGGGAAGCCAGTTATTTTGTATATCTGTAGAACTCTTTTCTAGAATATTTTTTAAAGCAATTGGTGGTAATGCTAGAATTACTTCATCACTATGTATGACATCATTGATATGAAATCCATTCTTTGTACTGTTTATCTTTTTAATTTCGGTATTTAAACTAAGAACAATATTATCTGACTTATTAAAATATTGTTTTGCAGCATTTAACCATAGTTCTGGTTCAGACATTTGAATGATATCTGGTGGATATTCGGTCATGATGTCAAACATATCTTGCATCATTACTTTATCAGGTGTTGATGCGGCTGCAACAGATAAAATATACATGGTCTTTTTACCTACATCGCTAATATGATCGCAGAATTCATCTACTGTTTGGTTATTTTCAATAAACCTAGACATAATCAATCCAGAAACTATTTTTATTATATCACTGAACTCTAAACTACCTATAACATTTTTATCAAAATAAACAGAACGGAGAGAACTTTTATATTTGTATGTATTCTTAAATTCATTCTTTACTTTCAAATATTTACATAATTGCATAAACTTTTTGTAATTGGAAGTCATTATATGTGGGGAATGTTCAGTATAATACTTGTCATTCTGCCATTCTACTCGCCAGCATCCGCCAAGTGTATTTTCTCGCTCTGTAAGTAAAATTTTTTTACCAGTTTTTTCCAACATTAACGCAAGTGCTATACCACTGGGACCACCACCTACTATTGTTATGTCGTAATGATTCATTATAAGAGTAAATATTATTATTTTAATAAGAGAATTTATTATCTTAAATTATTATAGAATGACGAAAGAAAAACATGATGATGAAGATGAAAATAATTCATTAACAGAATATACACCTAAATTACAAGTATGTAAGTCATCAATTATGGATTTTGATAATAATTGGACAGATAAAAATGAAAAATTATTGATGAGATGGGCTGAAAAAGCTGCTGGATATAGATGGTTACATAACATGGCGCGTATTAATTTCAAAAAAACACATGATTATTTAAGTTATCCTACAATTATACTTAGTTCAATAACTGGTGTAGGTGGTTTTGCTGTATTAAATCCTAGTAGTTCAAATAATATTTCAGAATCTAGTAAAAAAAATATATTATTGATACAATATATTTTTGCATTTATGAATGTTATAAGTGGAATTATTACTTCTATTTCTAAATTTAATAATAGTTTGCAATTATCTGAAGCACATTCTACAATGTGTATTCAATATTCTAAATTTTATAGAAATATTGATATGGAATTATCTTTAGAAAAAGCTAATCGTGTAAATGCCATTAAATTTGTAGCTAAATGTAGACAAGAATATGATAGACTACTTTCAGAAGCACCAGATATACCATATCGTTGTATATTGGCGTTTAATAAAAGTTTTCAAGAAAAAGAAATTAAGCCAGATGTATGCAACGGATTAAATTTCATGAATAATATACATTCTAATACAGGACAAAACTTTGATGATAAAATAATTTATGGTATTAACAAATGGTTTTTAAAATCAAAAAAACCTTCATCAAATGATAACAATATCTAGACTTATATTTAACATATACCACACATATCTCTTTCAAAATTAGTAGTATAAAATATCTGCTTTATACCAATATTTTTAATACATTTCATACAAGAGGGGCAAGGTTTTGAATATTTCAAAGGATAATCCATGGATTCTTGTCCAATTCTAACAACGATTAACTTACTATTTTTCAATTCTGTTTTCGTAAGTATTTTTTTGGCTTTATTGATAGCATCAACTTCGGCATGAATACTAAAACCACATGTATCTACAGTGGTATTAGTTCCTGTTGCAATATTTTTATTTTTATATATAATAATACAACCGTGTCTTTGAAGCATTGTGGATTTTTTAGCTGCTTCCGTGGCATCATCTACAAATGATTTCAAGTTGTTCTTAATATATCTTGATTTGTTATAGTCAATCCCTTTGTAATCTGATCTTTTCCAAGAGTCGTCTATACACGAAGACCACTTTGAATCGCTCCGATTATCTCCTGCGTTTTTCATAATTTTTGTTTAACACAATTATTTATAAATCACAATTAATTTAATCAAAACAATTATATACAAATCAATCATTTTTTTGTATTCAATTTAGAATTCTATTAAATTGAATAATCTAAATGTTATGATGAATAATATTAGTTTGATAGCAAATGTATATGAATAAAGAGAATATGGGATCATGTTATCAATCATCTCATTTATATATACAGAATTTGTAATAACGTATAATAAGGAGATTATTAACGTTTGTTTGAGATCTACTTTATTAAATTTCAAAAGCTTTTCAAGTATTCCAACTTCTTCCTTATTTTCATGTGCTTCCACATTTTGCTGACTATTTTTGACTATGTTATCTGTTAATTGAATCGTTGATTGAATGGTTGGTTTAACATTGTTTTCGGTTGTATCTTTTTTCATGCTTGACAATTCTGATTTTAAAATTTCGAGTTGATTATGTAGTTCACCTTGAACATCATCATCTTTTTTTGTTTCAGTTTCTGGTTCATTTATTTCACTAGGTTCTTCAATTTCATCAGTTTCATCAATTAAAATATCCTCTATTTTTGTGGATTTCATTTAAACTTATAACATACTAAATTTTATTTTAATTAGACGAGCACGGCATAGCCTTTGGAGTATACTTGTAACATTTGTCATCTATTTTATAAACTTTCTTAGAAACTTCTTTTATGCTTGGACCTTTAATTATTATACATTCATTTCCTTTACATACTTGTCTAAATAAAGAAGCCAAACCTAAACCTAATATAATTGATATTATAATGGACACAGATTCATTTTCCAATAGTTTATTTAACATTGTTTATTATATTATTCGCAGATTTTTTATTAGTGACGAAATCTTCTATTATAGGCTGAGGTTCTATTTTCGACTCATCATTTGGACATTCAGTTTCATTACTATGATATTTATAACAAGATTCAGATTTATCTTGATAAACTAAATCTTGATTATCAGGTGATGGAAATTTATAAACGAGATTCTTTTTAGGTGTTATAGTATAAACAAAAAATATACCTACACAAAATGAAATAATGAAATACGTTAAGTTCAATTTCTCAAACATTTTTACTAAAAAGTAATATTTTAATTAGGGAATAAAATTTTACATAACTCCTCTTTTGATTTGGCTTGATATGATGATGGTAATTTTGCTTTAAGTTTAGGATTTTTAACCATTATATCTATTAATTCTTTCTTTGATATAGCTTTATTTTTTTTACTAGGGTGTGCTGCGCATTCTTTGAGAGTTGTAAAGAGGAATAATTTTAAATCATCCTCATTTAACTCTTCTGTATTTTCATCTTTGAGTTTCTTTTTCATTTCAGATTTAAGTTTTGATTTCTTCTGCATTATTTTTTTCTCCATTTTCTGTTCTTTTGTATTATTTTCAACTTGAGATTCTAATGTTTCATAATTCGATACTAAATTGTGAAATATATGAGCTTTTTCTCTAATGAATAATTTTTTTAATTTAGATTCTCTTTCTTTTATTATATTTATCTTATCAGTTATAGTTTCTATTTTAACATTGCTTTCATCATCAGTTACATAATCTAAAACCATTGCACGTAAAGTCTTTCTCTCATTCAATATCTTGGATTTATTAGATTGTATTAGATAATCTATCAATTTGTATTTAGGCTTGTTTAAATCATAAATAATTTCATTATTTCTTTTCATTATAAATTTTGCAGGTGTTTCTTGAAATGAAATATTTAGTTTTTCTTTACTCTTTTCTGTTGTATTTATATAATTAGTTAATTCTGTAATGTAACCTTCATATTTGTTAAGAAATTCTTCAACCATTTTATTATATAGAGTTATTTATTTAATCAAATATCAAATCTATCATACAAAAGAAGTAAAATATCATTAAAGATAACACTACTGATAATACACCTACGGAATATATTGTGTCTTTTTTCTGTGAAATACCAAAAAACTTTAATGAACCATCTTTTTCAAAAGCTAACTTGGGTTTGGTTATAAATAGCAATATCATGCTCATAATGAAAACAATTATACTGTAACTCACTCTTGAATTAAACAACATTTTATTTATAATAGATTTTTATTATGTTATATTAAATGTTTAGTATCATTGTTTTACTCATCATCATATTATCATTGATTTTCATACTAAAAGAATTATACACATTGAAAGTAATTGAACCACTTACTATCAACGACATAATATTGTCTTTATTTGAAAACATTTCCAAATCTATCATAAATGGAAATACTATAGCAGTCACATATAAAAAAGACAATCTGTGTATATTTATTATCAATAGATCAAAAAGTGAGAATAATAAATACATTATAGGATATTACAATGATGAAGATTTGAATTATCTTAAACGTATTAAAAAAGCTTATAATTTAAAAGGTATCAATAGAAAACTTGAAAAAGAAAGTGATATGTTGTATTGTACATATATATTTATGAAAGTAAACAAAGATGATACAATTTTTACAAAAATGTCATCCAAGTATCCATTGTTGGTATTTAATAATAATATGAAAGATAAACTAAACTATTTTTTACCATTATCTAATACTAAAAAAATATTGGATTCGAATACCAAAGAAATTATAGACATTATCGAAATACCTAATCTTGTTATTAATCCTAAAAATACTTTAATAGACACACATCTAACAACTATTTTAAATTTACATTATGGAAAAAAAGTTCAATACACGAGATTAAATTTTCAACAAAATACTGATATAAACACATTAAAACCCAAAAATGAGTATGAATGCAAAGATAGCATGGATGAAAAAGCATTACAATATAAGACTAAAGAAGCATGTGAATCAGACTATGATGTATTTGGAAATCTTAAAGAAATAAAGCATAAATGGGTAAAACTTTGTAGGTCTGATACAGATTGTGAGTATTATAAAAAGTCAAAAAACAAACTACGTGGTACATGTATGAATGGAGTGTGTGAAAAACCATTACAATTGGATGGTTTGAATTTATTTTATGGAAATGATGAAAATGATCATGCATACGAAAATGATGTGTATGATCGTGTAGGTAAAAAATTAACACCTATATTAAATATATAATGGAAAACGATAATAATGTTAAGATTGAACTAATTATAAAAAAACTTAATTCAATAGATAAAAAGATAGATACACTTGTTAACGATATAAATGAAGATGTAAAACCAAAATGTAATAAAATGAGTTCTCATATAGATTTCATTGAAAAAGTATACAGTGTAGTTAAAAGTCCATTAGGATTTATGTGTGAAAGAATAAGTTTTCTTTCAAAAAACAAGACATATGAATTAGATAATAGAAATAATTCAGAAAATGATTAAGAATTATAATTAATAGATTTATCATAAGTCACATGTAACATCTGTTTGAATGGAACATATGAATTGTTACAATAACTTTGGGATAATGAACTCATTACTTTATCTATCATTAACATACAATACGATTTATTACGAATTTCCATTAAATGTTTACAACATAAACCTTGTTTTATTTTTCTTAGTCTGAAATCTGGACATGTGCATGTGTTTTTTTTAATATTTATTAAATATTTCTTCTTTTTGTTTTTCATTTTTGAAAGAATCAGTTCGTTATTTCTTGATACATACACAATTACTGTTGTTGTGTCTTTTGAACATGAGTCAATCACAATGACATTTTCATTTCGTTTAGATGCCTCTTTGATTTCATCTTTCATGAGTCTATTTTTTTCATCTTCAATTATATTATTCGTTATGCTACGAAAGCAACTTGAAAGTAAATCGATCGGATGTGTAGTGAACGAATCAATCATGATATCACATACTACAATCAATTTGTCAATAGTCACATTGGGTT
>Ga0209223_10000394_pt1 | contig 50274 bp, 51 predicted proteins | sample COG_06_FD_184750 | JGI IMG/M metagenome (GOLD analysis project Ga0209223, IMG submission 184750) | Pelagic Microbial community sample from North Sea - COGITO 998_met_06 (SPAdes) (version 2) | ecosystem: Environmental > Aquatic > Marine > Neritic zone/Coastal water | place: Helgoland, sampling... | reverse complement strand
TCCGTTATGGGTAGAGCTTAATGAGAAGCTGCCTGTTTCGACCTCGAATGAAAATTCTGAAAGTGTTATTTTCCCAACTGTAGATAGTCCAGTTACATTTATTCCAGTACTTACGTCACCACCACCACCGCCAGTTATAAAACCGCTCGGATTTGATGCTGGATAAAACGCTCCCGTTTCGGAATCCTGAATGTAGCTGGAAAGATCGACACCAGTAATGAATCCGCTCGGATTAGATGTCGGATAAAATTGTTCAGTTTCGGGAGCGGATATCGGGGAAGCTGTTTCTGATTTAAGTACAAATGATCCAGTAATATTTATTATACCAGTTATGTCCGAATAGTTTGAAGAAATTTGACTTTGTAAAAAACCGCTTACGCCAGTTACAAAATCTTCGGTTGTGTAGGGCGATAAATCTATGCCAGTGATGAAGCCACTTGGGTTTGATTTTGGATAAAATACATTAGTGGCTGACGTATTATAATCGCCAGTCGCAGTGGTTATTTTTGTGTTTATCTGGTTTTCTGTTAAAAAGTCAGTTATTTCGGGTGGGCGAACAACTTGACCAGTAACAAAGTTGCTATAATTGCCTGTTATGCTAATTGGGTCGCCAGAACTAACCGTGATTGTGGCACTATTTCCACTGGAAGCTACTACATCTACGGAGCTGTCCTCAGATATAGATACTGATTCAGTTAAAACTGAACTTAATATAACTGATGTAGAATCTTCTCCAGAAACTGTTACGGATATGCTCATGCTGTTTCATTTTCAACAATAGTGACGGAACCTTTTAAAAGTTTTTCTGAAGTGCCGTCGTTTTTATCAATAAATAAATCATAAGAGCTTGGAGCTGTTGAAAGGGCTTCTGTTTGGGTTTTTGTTAGAGATAATATAGCTATACCATCTGTAGCAGCGCCAACTATAGAAGTGGTGAAAGAAGCCTGAAGCGAATTAGAGCTATCTATTCTAATTTGAGAAGCAAGCGTAGCGTCAGAAAGATCATAAGCGCCGCCATCTGCATTTTTGATAGTTAGGGTGATTGAAAAGGTTGCTCTTTTTTCAATTGAAATATTATAAGTGCCTGCTGCCATACAAGTGTTTACACATTTTATAGCAACATTCCCTCAAAAACACAATGAACGTGCATATCATTATTGGTAGAGGAAACAACCTTATACATAACGTCGCTACCAGGAGGTATTGGTAATGGCATGTCTAGACCAATAACAGATGGGGAGGAATTTGAAAGTGCTATAATTTCTTGGGTTTTAAAAACAGAACCCTTTGGCCTTACTACTAGTTTTATTGTAAGGTTGGCGTTTGTGTTTGTGTTTTTTGCGTCACAAGAAAGGTGATAGTGCGATAAATGTAGGTGTCTATTAATTGGCACTGTATAAATAGCTTGCATGGTTTGGTTGTTTCCAATTTCAATAATACCTTTGACTGTGCTTGCTGTGTCTGGTATTCCGAGAGTGTTTGCGCCATTTGTATAAACAAAAACATTGCCCGACAAATCACTATTATCTACATTAATAATCCTATTTATTCTGGACCATGTTCCATCAAGGGTTAGTCTTGTTTGACCTTGTAGTGTTATTGTTTGCTCTTTTTCTTTAAAGTCTGCATCTAAACCTTCAACGGTAACGGAGACTTGATCTAAAGTGCTATTGCTAGATATATACATAACTTCGCCAGAATCACTGGGAAATGTATAATCTCCAGCTATATCAGCATAGCTCCAAATAGCCTCATTTGAAGTATCGCCATCCACGTCATCGTGGGTTCCAAACTTACGAATGAACTTTCCTGTTTTTCTTTGTATATCTGCTAGGTGAAATGAAGACATATATTACTTTACACCTAACCAGAGCAAGATTCGCATTCAAGCAAATTTCTACTTAATTCTTGTGACGGATTTGTCCCTCTTTGGTAGTAAAGGCTTTTAATGCCTTGCTCCCAAGCAAAAATCATTAGTTGACTTACATCCTTTGGTGATGATTTGGGATGAATCATAATATTTAGACTTTGGGCTTGATCAATAAACTTTTGGCGTTGCGCAGCTTGAATTAGAACTTCTTTTTGGCTGATTTCTCCAAATGTTTTGAATACGTCTTTTTCCTCTTCGTTTAGGAAGTCCAAGTGTTGGACCGAGCCTCCGCTTACCAATACTGATTTCCATATTTCTGGAGTATTTTTTTCGTATTTTTCGAGCAAACTTTCTAGGTGTGGATTTTTATAAGTAAACTTTCCCTTAGCCAAGTCCTTTACAAAATAATTACTGTTTAGGGGTTCGATACTAGGCGAAACTTGGCCGAGAATAAAAGAGCTGGATGTAGTTGGGGCAATAGCCATTGTAGTTACATTCCTCATTCCATACCCCTTTAATAGTTTTGGCTCACCATAAACCAGCGCCATTTGTCTCGAAGCTTCTTGGGTTTTTTCAAAAATTAATTTATGAATTTCTGAGTTTAGTAGTTTTGCATCAAAAGATTCAAATGGAATCATTTTAGATTGTAAAAATGAATGCCAACCAAGAACACCAATGCCGAGCGCTCTTTGCCGTTCTGCAAAGTTGCATGGAGCCTCCATGAATGGCAGTTTTTTACATTTTTCAATAAATTCAGTCATAACTGAATCGAGAAAGTATGTTAAAATTTCTGGGGCATCGGTGTCCTTCCACTCGTCATAGTGTAACAAGTTCATAGAGGACAAATTACAAACAAAGGATTCATCCTCATTTGAGTGTAGTGCTATTTCTGAGCAAAGGTTACTAGCATAAATTTTTAAATCTTTGTCTTGGTAGACCTTTGGAGAATTATTGTTCATGTTATCTGAAAAGAAAATATAAGGATATCCACTTTCAAATCTCTTCTTTATAATTGCCCCCCAAATTTTGCGCTTATCTTTATCCCCAGCAAGCATTTCTTTCATCCATTCGTCGGTAATAGTTATCCCAATAGAAAGATTTTGAATAGAGTTGCCGTCTCCCCTAATTTTTAAAAACTCCAAAACATCTGGGTGTTCAACTGGAAGGTATGCCGCAAAACTACCCCTGCGAACATTTGATTGAGAAACAACATTTGTTATTGTTTCAAAGATTTCCATAAAATGTACGGGTCCATTGGATTTGCCGCCGCTATTAATTTCCGCGCCCCTCTCTCTTAGTTCGCCAAAATAACCAGATGTCCCGCCTCCAGCTTTGGTCATCATACCAACCTCGGCTGATTTTTTTAGAATTTCTTCTAGTTTGTCTGAGACATATGAACCAAAGCAAGAGATGGGAAGACCACGCTCTAAACCAAAGTTTGCCCAAATTGGGCTAGACAAACTAAACCAACCTCTCGACATATAGTCTTCAAACTTATCAGCAAAACCTGGTATGCCTAGTGTTTTTTGGGCAGCCCCCGCTATTTCTTTAATTCTTCCCTCTGGTGTTTGGTCGCCTTGAAGGTAACCGCGTTTGAGAAAAGTTTTTGAATCTTTATTTAACCAGTAATATTTTTCCATTAGAATAAGTCGTTTTCGTCAAATGATTTGTCCTTCTTGGAATATTCCACTGGACGTTTAAAGAAAAAGTCTGTAGCGGAATTGCCCAAGACATCTTCATCAAACCACATTGTAAGGTTTATTTTTTCTTTGTCAACGTCAAAAACCTCATCCACACCAATTTGTTTTAATGATTCGTTGAGTCTGTTTTTAATAAACTCTTTTAAAATATCTGCACTGATGTTTTCTTTTGAATAATCTCCGATAATCCAATCAATAATTTTTGACTCGGCTTCAAAAGCACAAACAGCCTCTTCTCTTAATCGAGAGATTAGGTCTTCATCAAAAATCTCTGGATATTCTTCCCTTAAAACATTAACTATTTTTGTGCCTACCTTTGCGTGAATATCTTCTTCTTTGCTTGTGTATGCAACTTGCTGAGCTGTGTCTTTTAGGAGGTTTTCGTATCGATTAAACCAATTAATGACATAAAATTGACTAAACAATGAAACGTTTTCCACGAACAGAGTGAACAAAATCAAAGAATATACATACTGTTTCTTTTCGTCTTTATAGCATTTGTCGAGATACTTTCTCAAGTAATCAACTCTTCCTTTAATGATATCGAGTTTAAGGTTTTCTTCAAAGGCATCTTCTAATCCGAGGACGCTCAAAAGTCTTTCATAGGCGTTATTATGAATAACCTCAATGTTAGCCATAACGTAACCAAGATCAGTGATTCCTGGGTGTGGTAGATGTTCACCTAGGTTTGCCCAGAACTTTTTTACAGATACTTCGACTTGACCAATGGCAGAAAGTGTTTTTTTAACCATCTCCCTTTCTTGATCATTCATATTTATCTTAAAGTCTTGGACATCTGACTGAAAGTTAAACTCCTTATCAGTCCAAAATCCATTATGCATGGCGTTTACAAATTCCTCTGTCCAAGGATAGAGGTTCGGTTTTCTAGAGATTTGTTCTTCAAATAACATATGAATCAATTTACACGATTGAGCCACTATGTCAATTATTTTTAGCAAATTTTGAAAAATAAATTTTTTTACTTGACTTACTGATTTTTCGTATTATAATAAGTTTTCTTCCCTTACGAAGCGGAACGCTGAGGAAGGGGAGATAATATATAAAATATATATTAATAAATATTTAATAGATTAATAAATATATATAAACAATAAGCCAAAAAATTGGCTTGACTTTTCTTTTATATCAGTTAAGTTGTTAGTCTAATGATTAAATTAGACAGTTCTAAGAAGGATTTTTATTTTTGCACAACGGCTGGTTGGTCAACCATCGTTCAAGCTAAAGATGAAAATAAAGCGGCTAGTGAAGCGATCAGAGAAGGAATTAATATTCTAGAAGATCAAGCGGAGGTTTCTCCATGCATTAGGGTAAAAAAGATTGAAGAAAAATTTGAAGATTCAGATATTTTGATTAGAATAGACAAAGTATTCGCGGACATTGGGATGCATAAAGAATCTCGTTCATTATCAGAAATAATTAAAAATTTAAATATATGATTGGAATAGGAGGACTAGCTAGATCTGGTAAAGATACCCTCGCTATTAATTTGGCGAAAACAATCAAAGAGGATTGGCAAATTGATGTCCAAATCTTTTCGCTTGCAGATTCCCTTAAGGAGAAAATAAATCCTTTTATAAATAAAGAATTTGGCATTTCTGCTTTCTCCGAAGATACAGAAGACAAAAAAATTATAAGACCTATTCTTGTTGCTTATGGAGAAGCTATGAAAACCAAATACGGGCAGAATATTTGGTTTTCTAAAGTGGCCGACAATATCGAACAAGCCATGCACGACAATAAGATATTTCCCATCATCTCTGATGTTAGGTTTGATTTTGAAGTAAAACTGATTCAAGATAATAGTGGCCAAGTTATTCATATCACAAAGCAGGGCAACAAGCCACCAAATGAGATTGAGGCGATTAATGATCCACTAGTCTCATCTTCTTCTAATTTGACCCACACTTGGCCGCTTTACTCTCCAGATTTAATGGATGAATGTAGGTCACACGCCGATATTATTTGGCAAATGATAAAGGAGAATCACGAAGAAAAATGGAAGAAGATTTATATTTAATAAATAAAGTAAAAAACAACAAGGACGATGATTCAATTAAAGAATTAATCAATAGGCATTCTGGCATTTATATAGAAATGGTTAATAGATATATTCCAGATTCAGTTGAAGGTATAAATAAAGATGATATTATACAGGACAAATCCTTTTGTATTTACGACGCCGCTATAAGCTTTAATGAAGATAAGAATACAAAGTTTAGCACTTATGTGGGTAATCTAGCCAGATGGAAGTGCTTAAATATCTATAACAAAAAAATGAAATTTCCTCAATCCAACATTGGAGAGATTTTAAATGAAAAAATTCTACAAACATCCGATTCAAATGAAATAGAAAATAAAGAAAGTATTAAAAACATTATTTCTATTATTAATAAAATAGCAGACAAAAGAGCCAGAAAAATATTTAATATGAGATATAACAGTGGGTCAAAAATAACGCCTTGGAAAAAAATAGCGAAAAAGCTTGACTTATCAATCCAAGGATGTATAAACATTCACAACAAACATTTAACAGAAATAAGAAAAATATGTATAGCAAAACAGTACTAGTAGGAAATCTCGCAAGAGATCCAGAATCACGCCAAGCAGGGGAAACAACTGTTACCCGTCTTGTTGTAGCAGTTAACGATACTTATTCTAAGGATAAGGTATCTTATGTAGATGTGGAAGCTTGGGGTAAGCTCGGTGAAATTTGCCAAAAGTACCTAAGTAAGGGCCGACAAGCTCTAGTAGACGGACGATTGGTTCAAGACACATGGGAAAAGGATGGCAAGAAGCAGTCAAAGCTTTATGTAAAGGCTGATAATGTTCAATTCCTTGGAAGTAAGGGGGATAAACAACAAGAAACATCTACACCAGCCCCATCTAACTCAAACCCTGGGACAGACGAAGAAATTCCATTCTAAAAAATGCAATTAATTGTAGAAACTCCAATGAACTCTCTTTCATTTGGAAACGTATCATATAATATCCTCCGCCAACTATGGCGGAAGGGTATTGATGTGATGTGGTTTCCGATTGGTGGAAATCCAGATTTTCAATCTTTTAATAAAATTGATAAGGAGTTCGGGTCTTGGTTGCAAGACTCTGTGCAAAACGCAAACCAAAAAATTAAACCTGATATCCCTTGTTTTAAACTTTGGCACTTAAACGGATCTCAAGCCAGGATTGGGCAAAAACAAGCCCTATATACTTTTTATGAACTTAATGAACCAACCGAAGCAGAAATTAATTTGGCTAATTTTCAAGATAAGATTTATTTTAGTAGCAACTATGCAGCTGAATCTTTTAAAAAGCATGGAGTAAAAACCGATGTTATTCCTGTTGGTTTCGATGAGGATTTTTTTAAAACCAATAAACAATATTTAGACCCCGACATTATTCATTTTGGTTTAATGGGTAAATTTGAAAAAAGGAAACACACAGAAAAGATTATTAAATTGTGGTTATCTAAATACGGAAATAATAATAAATATCAACTCAGTGTTTGTGTAACAAATCCTTTCTTTAAAAAAGAAGAGATGCAAGCCGCCCTATCTAATTGTTTGGGTGAAAAACGCTATACAAATATTAATTTTCTACCATATTTAAAAACAAATTCAGAGGTTAATGATTTTCTTAATGCTGTTGATATCGATTTGACTGGGCTTAGTGGCGCTGAGGGTTGGAATCTTCCAAGTTTCAATGCTTCTTGTCTAGGTAAGTGGTCTATCGTTTTAAATGAAACATCTCATAAAGATTGGGCTTCAAAGAATAATTCTATTATTGTGGAATCTAAAGGAAAAGAATCCTGTTACGATGGTAAGTTTTTTCAAGAAGGTTCTGAATTTAATCAAGGCAACATCTACACTTGGGACAGCGACATTGTGGCACAAGCTATGGAGACAGCGTCCCAGAAAAAGGGACAAATTAACACAGAAGGAGAAAAATTAAAAGAAAAATTTTCATACAGTAGCTCTGTAGACCGCTTACTTAAAGGGATTGAGGAGATGCGTTAATATTGGCACGGCGAATGCAAAGAGTATAATCCTATGTATACAAACTTACTAAATCAAATTGAAAATGCTTTCTATGAAAGCCAAAGCGATAACTCTTTTCAAAAAGAAGGAAAAGGTTATGTTGGACCAATGGAAATTAAAGATGAAACAGATTTTTATCTCGTAAAAAAGGTAATTGTCGGATTCGAAGCCAAAGAAATTTCGGCATATGTTCGTAAGAGTATTTTAAAGGCTTCTGTTAATAATGAAAAAGGAGAACCAGTTAATGTTATTTCATTGAGGATTGATCCTGACTATATTAACGTTTCAAAAATTTCATCTAAATTAAAAAATGGAATCTTAGAAATTAAAATTCCTAAATCTGAAAATTCAAAAGCAGTTAAAATTTCCGTAGAATAAAACAAAGCCCCCGATTGAAAAGATCGGGGGTTTTTTTATAATTTGTTATGCCATTATATTTATACGAAAACAAAGAAACAGAAGAGCTTGTAGAGGTCCTTCAGGGAATGAGTGAAGTCCACGAGTACCAAGGCGAGTGCGGCACACAGAAAGGGCTGTGGAGGCGTGTTTATGTCAACCCTGGGCTATCATCTGATACTAAAATGGATGCTTTTGACTCTAAGTCATTTATTGCTTCAACTGTGAATAAAAACGACACATATGGAGACTTGCAAAATAGAGCGGCAGAAGCCTCAGAAATCAGAGCGCAAAAAAACGGAGGCAGAGACCCAGTAAAAGAAAAATATTATAACGATTATAAGCAAAAAACAAACGGGAAATTACATCCAACAGAACAAAAAGAAAAATTTCAAAAAGCCGTACAAAATGCTGAAAAAAAAGGACTTAAAATAGAATTATAAAATTAAATTAACATTACTCATGCCGAAAGTGAAATCCATTTTTTCTTTAAAATATTGAGAAATAGAGCCGTTATATTTTTTTGATTTTAACCGAGCCTTTGAAATGTTTATCTGATAATCACTATCATCAAACCTTTTTCCGCTAATAATTACATTATAATTTTCCCCCGCATCCAATGATTTAAACAAATTAGAGGAATTACCATACTCTAAATCTGAAAATATATTTTCAATTGAAAGCTTACCTAGAAGTGGGCCAACAGGGACTGCGGCAACTGGAAATTTTTTATTTACCGATCTTATAACTTCTCTATTTAAATCAAAATCAAGATCAAAACCTTGGATATTATTTGGTTTTACCAAAAACGATTGGTTGGAATTTTCACCACTTATTATTAAGTGGGTTCTACTACCAGGAATAGACCTACTTACATCTCCAAATTCTGGCTGATATGAATCAAGACTTTCAATGCTAAAATTTCCAACGGGTTTTTGATCTCCAAGTATATCTAAAGAAGGGGACAACCCAGTACTATAATAATTACCCAACACCTTAATGTTTTTGTTTTCTTGAGCTAACATATTAAACGCTTTATAAGAATACTCACTAGACATTACCCCATTGTAAGATTGTTTCATTTTTATAGAATCTAAATAAACATTTCCGAAACAAATACTATTAAGATATTTTCTTCTAGGTAAAGGCGGCGGCGCACGATACCCTTCTTCTGGTTCTTTATAAATGTTTAAAATACCTTCAGACTCAAAGTCTTCTTCGTTATATATATATTTCACTTTATGTTCAAATCCTTCATAAGACCATTTAGATGAATTGATATCTTCAAAATCCTCAATACCTAATTGATCTGTTTCTTTAGCCTCTATTTCTTTATATCCATTGATCTTTGTAAACTCTTGGACCGTAGCTTCTCCCGCCTCAAAATTGACAATCATTAAATTGAAATTGTTAGATGAATTGTAATAACCCATCTCCCGAACTTCATTTACAATTGGATACTCAAAAAAGTTAGAACGCCCCTCAAAATCAAAAACGTCAGCGATTACTTCAATTTCATTATTTCTTGGAATTTTTAATAAATCTTCATTGTATGAATCCTCAAAATTTTGATACTGAATTTGAGTGATATATTCGCCAGTTACAGAAGCTGATTTAAAGGTGTCTAAATATTTACCAGTTACACCATAAAAATGTTCTACCGCTTCAAAGTTTTGAATTATAGATTCCGTTGATCTAGATCTAACAACATTTGAATCTTGCAAAGGAACAAATTCTCTCATTCGGTTTGGTTTATTAAATTCTTCTTCATATTCAAAGCCGTGACAACTTAAATAATTAAGTTTTTGTGATTGACAGGTTTCGATTGTATTAACAACATCTGGCGACTCAAAATTTCCGACAATAAGTGGGGAGGGTATTTTGGTAATAATGTTTGGATTACTTTCGGAGCCTTTATATTCTCCGACTACCCCAGCATAATGATTTATTGATTCAAAGTCTGAAAAAGAAATAGGAATAAAATATAAACTTTCTTCTGTTAATGGCACATATTGAGTCATTCTATTAGCCACCCTAAATTCTTCGTATTGAAAATCCTGGTAATCAACCCTCTGCAACCCAAAACCAGCACCTAGTTGATTGATTTTTTCGGTATTTGAGTTTTCAAAATCCTCAACATAATCCCTCCAGAATGGAAAATTCCTAACAAACTGAGTGACAATAGATACCCCATTTAAGGACTCGTCATATATCCCCAAAATACCTACGTGGTGGTTTATTGATTCAAAGTCTGAAAAACATATAGGGCCAATACTTAAACTTCTATCTGTTAATGGCACGTATGGTCTCATGGCATTGGCAACCTCAAACTCTTCATACTCAAAATTTTGATAGTCAACCCTTTTCTTATTAGATCTAACACCCCAGCTCCTTATTTGTTCAGTGGTAAATTCCTCAAAACCCTGGACATAATCTTTCCAAAACATTATAAATTTAATTGATTTAGTGACAATAGACTCTTCATTAAAAGTGTCGTATTGAGTTACCTCTTCAAAGTTTTGTATATCAATGGTTGGGCCATGACTAAGTATAAGTTCCTCAAAATTTTCAAAACCCTGATGCTCACAAAAAAGACTATGGTCAGACAAAATACCCGACTCAATAACATTTTCTGATTCAAAATCTATCACATTAAAATCCATAATAGGAGCGACATACGTTGGTTCAGACGGTTCTATTCGACCAGTTAAATCAAATCCTTCAAAGTGAAAAAACGGGTCATATCCATGACTAATAAAAAAATCATAAACAGGGGTTGATTCCATTGCTATATAAGTTGGATGTGTCCCAACATAATTTATTCTATGAATTTGCTCGTCTTGTAAAATATCCTGTATAAACTCTATTGACTCAAAATTTTCAATTAAAAGATTGACATTATCACTAAGACTAGAGTATGCCTGCCCCTCCAATTCAAACCCTTCAACAAAAATATCCTCAATAGGTTCTGTGTTGTTTTCTACGAAAAGGTAATCTATTCCAAGTTTTGGAATAAGAGACTTTTCAAATAATGAAAAATTTTTCGGATAAAGGTAGTTTATTTTAATTAATGGCACAAAAGTTTCTGCGGCACCATGTTCAACAAACTCAACAAGAAAAAAAGGATCGCGTACCTTTTTTATTTTGGGTTGGGATAAATAATTAACAAAAAAACTACTATCTGAAGTAAAAGCCTCTTGGGGTAGGCTCCATGTATCTACATTTCTTGTGCTTGGAGTATTATAACTTTGCGGGACATTTATAATATTTAATTCTACCTCTTGCTCTGGGCGCGGCGGACTTATTACCAAAGCATCATATCCAGAGGGTAATTCTGTATATATTTTAATTATAATTTCTTCGTTGTCGCCTGCTGGGGAGTTTAATATATCCACCTCTACTGATTGTTCTGGGCGGCCGACGTTTATTATAATACCCTTATATCCAGAAGGCGATTCTGTGTATATTTTTGAATCCAAATTAATTTCATCTCCATAACCTGATATAATTTCTAGATAACCTTCTTGTGGCGACTGGTTATCTATAAAACAACTCAAAAAACCACTATTCTCTTCTTTATATATTTTGGCATCCTTAAAAAAAGAAAATTCACTTATTTCTTCTTTTATATATTCTATATAAAAATCTTCATAAACACCACTTATATCATATGATATGTCTATAGGGTTTTTTATATATTCAGGCTCCCCGACAACCGAAACTTCTGGGGGTCTTTTACTGCTTATATCCCTAAGCCAAATAACACCAAAATCAATATCACTATAAGTAGTTTCTGGGTATGAAATAACATCATCATAAAATTGACCCAAAAAATTTGAAACATAGGTCGATGGTGATGTGGAATATATAAGTTCGACAGGCTCGTCAGCAGCGTCACACCCATGAACGAAATCTCTTCTTGGTGGGTGGTAACCATGAAGCAAGTAAAAATTTCTACTTTTATTTAAGTCTTGAGATAATTGTCCATTTACGAAAAAATCAGAAATTAACCCACTAAAGGTTTCTGTGGTTGATAATTTAAATTTTATTTCTGGAAGCTCGTTTGAGCTGGTGATAGACGTTTTTTTTGATCCTATCGATCCCACACGCTCAGTAGGGGAATCTTCAAAACCAAAATCTAAGTCCTGAATAAACGGCAAAAAATTAAGCTCACTATCGCGCTCAGTTTCACTGTAAAATATAGATGTGTCTGCAAAACTTACGCCGAAATTATTTAAATTCATAATTTTGTATTCGGTTTATATTTTTATAAAATTATATACATCAAAGTCGAAACTTATATCCGAACTAAGGTTTTTAGATATAGACATTGAATCTCTTAAAGAGCTAATTCTCGCCCCACTTATAAGAAAATTAAAATTATCATTTCTCTTGTTGGGTAAATTTATTTTTATATCATAAATATCGTTTAAATCTAAGAAATCCTTCAGGGTTTTATTCGAGTTTCCCCCAGATATATTAGACGGGAGGGAGGATATGGAAAGGGAACCCTCAGATGGGTAAATAGCTTTTTTAACCACTGGGTATTTTTTACCAATTGAGTAAATGTTTTTTCTTTGGAAGTTTAAATCTAAAGAGAAATTTTGTATTACATTTAAATCCAACAAAAGAACATCTGGATTTTTATAGCCAGATACTTCCAAAGAAGAATCTCTTCCCAGAATCATACCACTCTCTAAACCTTGTTCTGCGTCTACATAATCTTGAATATTTAAAAAATAAGATGATAAATCTTGGACTTGACTACCAGTTAAATCTATAGCTGGGTTTTGTATTTTTAAATATTGGCCCTCTTGGACACCCACTTCAGCGATTATATTACTACAAGAATAAGAATAACTAGAAGATAAAAGACCAGCCGCCTCCTGGGTGAGTGAAAATTTTTCCAAAAAACAGTTACCGAAACCAATAAACTCATCAGAATCAGTGAAAGTAGAAAACATTTTATTTTTACCCAACACAAAATAAAAATTACAATCCTGGTCTATATTTTGCCTAACGTTATTTACTCCAAAAAAACCAGAAAAAAGATTACCAAAATTTTCTATAACATCTATCTTTAAATCAACTTTTGGCTCTTTATTGCTTATTTGGTTGGAGTAGTATGTATCACCCACACTGAAAATATCTTCAGTTTCAGTGCTAAAACCAAAATTTAAATCCTGTAGATATGGAATAAAATTAATATTTTGACCAGAATTAGAATCATTAAAATAAGCATTATCACTGCTTTTTAATAAAATAGCATTTTCATGGGCAATTGTTGGCCTGTTTGCGTTAATTGGCATAAGAAAAATTATCCAACAACGTGTCGGTTTTAAATCTAATTATTTCGTCTATTTTTATTTCTAAATCATTACAGTTTTTATACACAAACTTGTGATTTAAAGATGTACAAATGAAAAATTTATCTCTAGTATATAACTGTGGTATTTCTAATTGAAATGGTCTCCAGTTTTCGTGTTTTTCTATAAAATGAATTATGGATTTTGTTTCTTTATTAGACCTTCCCTTCATAGATATATTTAAACCTTGCAATAAATTAGTATTGTAGTTCGTTTTATCATATATAGAAAAAGAATCATTAAACCTATGAATAAATTTTGATTGTTTGGTTTGAATAGAAACATTGTCATCCAAATCATAAAAAAACTTTCTAGTCCAAGGAGAACCTTCTGTGTTTGGCTTGTTGCTTGAGGTGGCCACATGCCCAGACTCACAGTAGTAAAATTTTTCAGCCCTATCAGAATGTCTAACAGCATTAGAATTAGCTGGAAGCGGATCATACTCTGGATAATAAAGTATATCAAATTTTTCATAGGTGGTTCCAGCACTCCAATTATCATAAACATCGTCGGTATTTAAATAAGATGAAGTCCTCCAATCCAAAAAGGAAGAATAAGAATCTCTCATTAATTTTAAATCTATGTCAAATAATCCATTATGAAGTTTAAAATTATAATCTTCTATAAGCAAACCAGAGATGTTTTTGTAAACATCTCCAGTGGGAAAGGATAATTCCACACCATCATCATTTAATGTATTGAATGAAATTTTATTACCACTATTTAATGCCGACTTCTCTAAGAAACTCAAAACAGATCTAGCTTCTTCTTCTGTTCTGTTTGAGAATTTAAAATTAAAATTTTGTTTGGTTCTGTTTAAATTTCTAGTTAGTCTTTTATAGTGGTTGTCTCCAAACGCAATTACATCTGCCCTATTTTCATAAGATACGGTCGAACCGTATTCAGGAACAAAAGAATATGGTTGAATAACACCTGTTACATTGTCATCCCTATTATATGTTGCTAGTTTTGTTGTCATTATTTATATAAATAACTTAAAGTCCCGCCAGTTCTAGACTCTTCTTGGATAACTGTAGTAACAGCTGATCTAACCTTGTTCGCAAATTCTGTTTGTGATTCTGGTGTCCCATTATCGGTAGATCCATCTTCAGATTTAGATCCATCTCCTTTTATATTAAAAACAAATTCAGAACTATTAGAAACTTGGTTACTCACGCTACTGCCACCAGCTGACCCACCAATAATTGGCGATACAGATGAAACAGCCCCACCTTGTTGGAATCTTTTCATAGGTAGCGCTCCATCATTCAAGCTAGATAAAAATTCTGTCCCATATTGCTCTACAGCGGATCTTTTAACAACAAATTCTCCTGGAGTAAGCATCGCTGGAACAGTATCGGTTGATGACATTGGGCCACCCCTTGCAATGGGGCTGACTGAACCGCCACCAGCATAACCAATTAACCCTCCATTAGCGGCGAAAGCCATCCCAGCTGGAGCAGCACCAACCGCGCCGTTTATCGCCGAACCAGCACCTGGTGAAAAAAAGCTCGTCACCATCCCAAGTCCAGCTTTAAGTATGCCGCCGAGACCGCCGCCGCCACCGCCGCCGCCGCCACTAAACATTCCCATTAGACTTTGAAAAATACCCCCCATTTTATCTTTTAACGCACCAAAAATACCGCCCATCTTCTCTCCCAACGCACCAAAAATACCCCCCAGTTTGCCTTTCACAGTGGAGAAGACGTTAGTAAATTTAGTTTTTAAATTGGTGAAAAATCCATTTTCACCCGCAGTAGTTGGTTCGCCGTCCGCGCCAACTGGAACTTTCTCTCCACCTCCGACTTTAAATTGATTAAGGTCACGCTCACCCCCAGCTGTAGCACCAGCAGCTGATGGGGCTGCGGTCATAACTACATAAAGAGGATCTGTTTTTGTGCCGCAAGGCTTCTTACAGGCTGCGTCTTTAAGTGCTTCTGCGCCAGCCTCTGCGCCTGATTTTGCAGCTTCCGTTCCTCCTGAAACTCCATTTGCTGGCGTAGATGTGGATGAGGGAGATCCGATACCAAAAATATCTTTAATTCCACCACTGACTTTTTTCACGCCATCAAATAAACCCGTGGTAGCTTGAGCTGCTGCTTGTTGTAAAAACGCATCCCTCATGTAGCCTAAGAAATTTCTTCCAGCATCGGATAAAGCATCATCTAAATCTTTGGCCCCGCTTACAGCATCAATTAATGCTGTTCCTAAATTCTCTGAGAATTTTAATGGGACCTCTGTCCCTAGTTCGAGTTTAAAGTTGTCTACCTTATCTTTTAGAGATGCGAGACCAATATTTAAACCTTTTGTAAAATTGACGTTGTCCGCTTCATTTTTTATGTTTCTCACTGTTTCGAGGTTCACTTCCAACACATCTGATTGGTTTTCTAGCACAGACAATTGATCTTCCAGCGCTTTAATTTGCTCATTAGTTAATGACGTCTGTGTCAAGTTGGCGCTCGCTAGTTTTTGACTTATAACCTCCTTTTTGTCTTCAATATCTGCTTGTTGTTCACCGAATGATAATTCTTGCTTTTTAAGCTCCAGAGTCCTCAACTGTGCCGATGTCAGTATGGCGGAATTTGCTATCTGTTGGTCTAACAAACCATTAGCTTTAGCGTTTGCTAAATTTCTTATATTAGAATTAGCGGTTTGGGTTGATTGTAGGCTTACTAAAGTTGCGTTAAGTGCAACATCGCCTTTTAAAATATCAGAGTTCGTTTGTGCAATAAAAAGTTTATTTTCAACAACCTTTAAACCCTCTTGATTTATTGCTAGCAAAGCCTTAGCCTCGGAAGATATCTTTGAATTAAGATTGTTTTGCTTTAGAGTAAGCATGACTCCTTCTAAAATTAAATCATCCTTCTCTTTTAATAAATCATTCAGCTTAGCCTGGGAGGTAATTTGAGATATCTCGCTAGTATTTCTACCTTGTTTTTTTGCTACAACCCTATCAACCTCCACTTTGGTTTCTACGGTCTGTCTTTTTAACTGCTCTAGAGTTATGTTTCTTTGGGTTTTTAACCTTTCTTCTTCTGCAGCAAGTAGAGCTGCCGCCTCTACATTAGCTCTTTGATAACCCCCTATTTGGCTATCCAGTTCGACGGTTAATTGAGTAGCCAAACCAACTTCATCTTTTTTGAGGAGGTTTACAGCTTCTTGGATACCCTGTGTATCTGTCGCTGATTCTAAAGCTGCTTTGAATTTCGCCGCCAACTCCGCTTCAATCTGGTTTTGTTCGTCAAGACCTGTTATTGTGTCTAACACTGTATCTTTAACGTCGTTGAGATTTTTTTGTGTGTTATTTATAAAATCTGCCTGAGCCTTCAACTCGTCATTTTGAAGAGATAAAACTGTTTTAAGTGTTTGGTTTGTTGTTAGCGCTTGTCTAAATGTATTCGCTAATTGATCTGCTTGTTGGTTAGCTTCTGAATTCAGAAAAGATTCTTGAGCTGAAGATTTGATATCGTTAAAAAGATCACGGATAGAAAGAACCTTATCAGTTGCCGCATCATATGATCCCAGAACAGACGCATCTATCCCTATATCTAGAGCTATTTTTGCTTTATTAAGAACATCCAACCTTTCTTGGATGCGGCTTATTTCTTCTTGTGTTTCTCTAAGTCTCGTGTTAGCACTCTCCCCTACTGTCAACCCAGCATCGCTCCTTTGTTGAGTCAAATCTTTGCCAGTGAGGCGACCTGATTTACCTTTACCAAGAACCGCATTTAAAGAAGTCTCCCTTTCTTTAAGCCTTTCTAATTTAGTGCTGCCACGATCAATTTGTTTTTGCGCTGCTGCTTTTTGCTTTTGTTTTTCTTCTATATCGCCAGCTGCAGCGGCTTTTTCTAGGAATGTTGTATTTTTTGCTCTAGCAGCCGCCTCTCTTTCCGCAGCTTTAGCTGATTTACCAAAAGCACTAGTTATTAATCCAATACCACTTGTACCAGTAGCGACTTTAATCAAACCATTAAGAGCTGTAAAACCTAAAATCAAAGGTCCTATAACTGGCAAAAACCTAGAAAAACCTGCACCGACTTTAAATAAAGTTTTAAGAACACCTGCGCCTGCTGTTGATGTGGCTTTTTTAGAGAATACCCCCGCCGCCAAATCTATGCCCCCTTTACCTACGCCTGTCGCAGCTGCTGCCTTGCCTGCACCAAACCCAGCCTTCAAAGCTTTTGCTCCACTTTTGAGTCTTCCGACACCCAAAAGACTGCTAGCTATTTTAGCAAATGCGGCTTTAGCGTCGCCACCAAGTAATCCAACTGTTTGTAGTGATATTAGTGCGGTAATAAATACCTGAGTAGCGTCAGCGGCATCAGATAGTCTTCTTGCAAAACCGCTAGATTCGTCTGTAATTGTACCAAACGCACTACTCAAACCATAAGAAACGGTTTGCAGCGCTAGTATTGTACCCAGCTGGTTTGTATTAGACTTATTAAGTTTATCTCCAGATTTAGCCACTCTTTCTAGGCTTTTTTCAGGACTATCGTTTGGTGAAGCAAAATTTGGTATAAAACCGCCAGCCGATCTACCGCTAGGGATTCTTCCTGTTGGTTCGTCTCTGGTGTTTGTGACGGCCAATCCTTGTGGGTTCCTTGAATTGCGAAGCTTGCCACTTTGGTTTATTCTTATTTGATTAACAGAAAGTCCTGCGGCTTTTTCTCTTGATATAGCATCCTCAAGAGCGGTAGTAACCGTCTTATTTAAAAATCCATCTCCAGCAAAATTAGGGATAAAACCCCTAGATGATCGTTTTGTAGGGCCAAATTCTTTTTTCTGGCCGCTTGCACTAAACACTCCTCCAGCCCGAACTTTTGCTGCTTTTATTTCTCCTGAAGCATCTTTTGATATTCTATTGCCGCCGCCACTAAACTTCTCTATTTTGTTGGCCATACTTTTATTGATATCTGGACTGATACCAATTTTAGCTTCTACAAATTTTTGATCTGTTAAAGATGGGAACAAGCCACTTAAATCTTCAATGGCTCTATCTCCTATAAAGTCAAACGTTGCTGTTTGCCCCCCATCAAATTCAGGAGACTTTAAAAGAGAACTTATAGCTGCCTCAAATATAACTCCAGCCAAAGAAGAAACGGACCCAGCATTACCCAATTTCGTTTTTGATTCAGGGGTTGGTTCGCCATTAGTCATAGTAAGAGCTTCCCTTGTGGCCAAATTTATCCCAAAATCTTTTACATCTTTTATAAGCTCATCTTGATTTTTTGATTTTAAATTGGTTTTTGAATAACCAAACACATCAAACTGGTATGACTGCCCACTTTTAGCAAGGGCGGTTTGCCTTGGACTTCCGCCTGGAATCGGCACAACCATAGCATATTTTGAATTATATATAGGAGGCTTTCCGTTGGACTTTTGTTGTTTTTTAGCAAAATTCGGGATAAAACCACCAGCAGCATTTATTTTTTTAGCACCAGAAGGTAGACCCATTGTTCTAACCATATTGCGATTAAAAATAGCATCCCCACCACCAGCATAATTTGGTACAAAATATTCGCTACTATTAGCTACCATCGTTCCCCGCTTACCGCCACCAAAAGCAAAATTTGGAATTGAAACGACTTTAGAGCTAGATGGCGCACCACCCACCCCGCGAGAAACATCACGAGATTCAGCACTCACATATCCATCAGCAGCTCTACCGCCTGGCTTTCTAACGCCAGATTCTCCACCTCTTAAACCAGCCCCAAATAGCGCTGGAGTAACCGTGGCGGCTACTTGTTGAACTCTTGCAAGTGATGCTGCTTGCTGATTATAAATTTTTAATAAAGCTAATTCTTGAGCAGCTTTATCTCCACTTAGAGATAAAACTCTTCTTTGTATATCTTCGTTTTGTAAAAGAGTTTGAAGAATAGATTTTTGTAAAATACTTTGTTGTTGAGCCGCTTTGTTTACCCCTAAAAGAGATTTCAAAGAAGTCACACCAAACTTCGTTAAATCAACAAATAATTTAACAAATATAGCTCCGACTAAAGCTAAACCAGGACCAGTTAATACAGCCCCGATGCCAGAAACTATACCTTTAGCGAATTTAGATCCAACAGAATCCCCTTGGAGTAAAGTTGAAATCTTTTCAATAGCACCCGAAACGGTTCTTAAGAGGTCTTTGGCTGCATCAGCAAAACCAATATCCCCCAATATAGAAGAAAATTCTTGAGCAGAGATTTTTACATTGTTAATTAAAGCTTCTAAAGTTACATTTAAAGCTTCATTTTTCGCATCTAAACTACCAACAGAGCCACCTATTACTTCTAAAACTTGAGTAAATTTGCTGCCTTCATTACCTAAATCTTCGAAAAGAGTAAGTAAATTTTCTATCTGTCTAGCTCCAGCTACTTTTTCTAAAATAGCAGAGCCTTCTAAACTTTTTACGCCACCCAACTCTTCGACTTTTTTCTTTAAGTCTTCCATTAGTGGTATAAACGGGCGGATCTTTTTTTCCGAATCTAAAACAGCTATACCTAATTCGTCGAAAGTTGATAAAACATCCGCTCTTTTGGTTCTAGTAAAAATGGTCTTGAAAGCATTACCAATAACAGCTCCACCTCTCTGAGTTCTTTCTTCAACAGTTGTTACGATAGCAAGTAACTCATTAAAAGAAACGCCAGCAGCTCTAGCTGAAGATGAAGATCTTTTCAAACCTTCTATCAAACTTTCGGTGGATGTAGCAAACTTGGTATCTACTTGAGAAAGTCTATCACCAATTTGGGCTACAGTTAAGCCAGAACCTTCAAAACCCTTAAACGCAGCGGTTATTCCAGAAACAGCTTTCTGAGAATCTATGCCAGCCACACGGACTAATTTTAAAGCGACAGAAACTCTTTCTAGTGATTGCTCAACACTTAAACCTTGACGAGCTAATTCTAGAGCGCCTTCAGCAACTTGATCAAAAGCTGTGCCAGTATTTTTAGCTACATCGAATATACCAGAACCAAATTGTTTGATTTGCTTCTCAGTGCCACCAAGAATAGTATTAATTTTTGCAAAAGTAGCCTCGACCTTGATCGTATTTGAGACGAGAGCGCCAAAAGCTTGAGATAATTTATTTATAACAGCAACAGAAGCACCGAAAGCTAGGACACGCGCATTTGACGCCTCTAACGACTTTCTAAATTCGTCAGCTTGGCCAGTTATTTTACCTAACGGTCTAGTTAATTTATTAAGTGACGCTGCTCCACCGCTAAAATCAACTTGCTTAGCCTTGGATTTGATGTTTGACAAAGCAGCATCAACCTTAGCGGTGATTACTGGATCAAATTCTATTCCTATTTTTTCCCTAGCCATATAATGGTTTTACACTTAATTTCCGTGTAGAGCCATCATTTCTTTCATATTCAGCGATCCGCCTTTTTTCTTTATTTCTTTCGATAAATCGACAACGGTTTCGCCATTTTTCTTTAATAATTCTATATCTTCTTTGTCTGCACCAAAATAAGTTGAGGCCCCCTCTCTGCCGCTATGATCAACTTTTCTAGAATCACCGTGTTGGTTTTCATAAAAACCAATTAAAAGATCTGGATCTTTGGCTACGTTTTCTGGAATTTTCTCTGAAGAGTTTTTAAAAATACTCAAAAAATACCTAGCATAAGATATCAACTTCAATTGGAAGTTGGTTAAATTTTTTAAGGGTTGGCCAAATACACCTATTACATCTTCGCAAAATGGAAGATATAAAGAAAAATGGCCGCTGAGTACCGCTTTTGAAATATTTTTATCTTGAAATTTTGAAAAGAAATCTTTCTGAAATACATACATCTGTATCTCTTTGGTTTGTTCGTTTATATAAAGACTATCAAATACTGGATTTTTATATTCTTTATCGTAAAACAACATGCTTTCGACTATTATTTTTTGTATAGCGTTGTTAACATATTTTTCACAGGTTAAGCCCAAAATACCAGACCGATCCGAGCGCATATTATTTATTAAAACATTTTTGTCTTCTATTTCTTTTACCATCTTTTTCTTTTGCGATGGCAACACAATTTGAGAATAAACATTATTTAAAGATTTAACCTCTGATTCATATTTTTTTATCAAATCCTCCTCTTCTTGAGTCCACATTTCTTGGTGTATGCTGTCAGCTAACGCTTCCTCCTCGGTTTGCAAACCCTTAGAAACAGCTTCCCCATGTAGAAGAGAGGTTTTTGATATAATATCCCTTTGCTCGTGTTGCAATAAATGCTTAAAGTATAAAGGACCAAAAGAACTATTGATTACAGAAACCCCCTGTAATATTTCAGATATTATATCTAAATCTAAATCACTATCCATCCTGCTTCAAAAACTTATCTATATCATCGCTGGTAGCATCTTGCGAGAAAAACCAGTAACCGATAATTTTAGATAACTTAATGACAGCGTCATAGTAAAACCCACCTTCTTCTTCATATTTAGCATAAAAATCCTCAAGCTTTTCTTCAAAATCAACACCACTAAAAAAAGATTCGTTTTCGTCGTCTTTATTAACCACCTTAGATAGATTAATAACATACCACAAAAGAGTTTCTCTCTCAGCTTTTGCGTCTGCTGTGTGCTGATAAACGGTTTGCAAAGATGTTTCTAGGTTGACCAAGTCTCTTCTGAGAGAATTAATCTTTAACTCTAACTTGTCTGCCTTATCTTTTTCTTTTGGGTCATCAAGAGCCTTAATCAACTGAAATTCGGTCTCCATATCATTTAACTTCTTCAAAGATTGAAGCAGCTCTTTAGATTCATCGTCTGATAAAGCCCCTCCATTATCTGCATATTTCTTCACAAGCATAGCTTTTGTGACAATGCCCATTTTAATAGCCTTGCTTAACTGTACAGAATAATATACTTCTGCATCATCAGCCATACGTCTGGTAGGTTTTTCTATAACAAATTTAACTGGCACTTTGACAGTTTTGTTTGAAATAACAGTCTCTTCTTCCCCGTTTTTATTTTTTCTCTTTTTTTCAATAGCCTGCTTTTCAGACTTTGTTTCCGTAAACTCGTAAATGCTTTTTTTTGACATAATTAATTTTTAAACCTAAATTCTACCGTTAGATTATCTAACTCACTATTATAATCTCGCAAAACAGAATTTCCAATGTCAAGAACTCTTTTTCTATAAATTTCATAATATTCATCATCAAAATAATCAGCCATTTCGATTAACGAATGGTTTTCTTTTGGCAAGCTGTCATAAAGCTTCTCAAAATTAATTTCGTGAACTGCTTGCATCTCCTCTAAAACTTGTAAAAAAGATTTAAACAGAAACCTAATATGATGACCTGATCGATCATTTAAAAACTCCTTTGCAATCATAATAATCCTTATCCCTACTACACATTACACTAAAATAGTGTAATAATAGATATGCCCACCTCTTTAATATCTGAATCGCAAAAAAATACAATTAAAGACATAATAGATGATATCCACGAAACATTCGCTAGAGATATTACTGTTTATGAAGAGGGGGAGAAAGTTTTAATAGCTTCTAGCTCTCAGTTTAACGGAATTTATGGCAGGACATCTGGCGGGGAGAGTACAACACAAAGAACAGTTATCTCCCACACAATAAATGCTAGAATAAAATATATTAATGCAGACAAAGATGTATTTAATACCTCCTCAGCATCTCAATTGGGTATTGAATATATAGATGGCTTGGTAAGAATTACTGTAGACCTTCCTGGCTTTACAATCTTAAAAGAAGCAAAACGCTGCGAGTTTGAGGGTAGAAAATATACAATAAGTAGCAAAGGAAACCCAACAGGCATCTTCGGGCCTCAGTATTATCATTTTTACCTATCCCCAATTGAAGAATAATGTCTCTTTCCACTAAAGTAAAATCAGAATTAATAAGGAAGGCTCCAGCAGCGGTTAAATTGAATGTTCAAAAAAGATTTCAAAAAGCGTTTCAAAAAATTAAAAATGAAATGATTGCGGATTTCATGAATCACCCAGTTACTCTTGAAATTAATGGCGGGACAGCGGCCCGAAATATAAGCGGCACACTTAATGGTATAACAAACCTTTTTTCGTTTATTGGTTTTGAGAAAGGCTCTGACCCAATAAGAGACATAGAGGACTTGCTATACGAAACTGATTTTGAATTTGTCAGAACTACAAACAACTCGATTGAGTTCGCCGTAAACATACCAGACGCTAAAGATATTTTTGATGTCACCCCTATGCCCTGGTCACCAGGTAGGAGTTGGGTCAAAGGGATTGAAACAGGAATTTCTGGACTGGGTTATTATTTAAAAACAGAAAGGGATACGAGTAGATCTGGGCTTGGTATTCAATCCGCAAAACAAGTTAGAAAAAAAGGTGTAAAGTTTAAAAATACAACTTATATTTCTCAATTTTTAAAAGAATATAGAAAAAAATTTAAAAACATAAAAATATGAAACCTCAATACCAGCACGAATTAATGACCAGTTTTTTGCTTTGGTTTGATAACCATTTGCTACAAAAAGGAGAGGCTTATTCTAATAAGACTGGTACATTATATAGTTTTGAAGATTCCAGGCTCCCTAGCTCCTATAAAGTTTTTGCAAGCCCATACAAACAGTGGGTATCTGATTCCTCTATAACTGGGGAAGTAAACCCAATCATTCCGACGTCTTTCGTGGGCTTAGACAGAACAGATGACTTGATTTTCGATTTTGAAAATGGTAGGGTTATAGAAACTGGCGGTAATTTAATTGGTAATGAAGTTTTAACTGGGGAATTTGCGGTTAAAGACTTTAACGTGTACTTTACCAACGAAACAGAAGAGGATTTAATTTTAGAAAATAAATTTGAGTTAAATAGCAGATATCAACAAACCCCAGAAGCCATTGATCCATATGATCAAGTGGTCCCAGCAATTTTCTTGAATTGCGAATACATGAGAAACGAAGGTTTTGCATTCGGTGGGGAAGATCTTACCAAGACGACAATAAGAGCGGTTGTTCTGGCTGAAAATTCTTATCAATTAGATGGTGTATTATCAATTTTCGCAGATTCATCTAGGAAAGCTATTGTAAAAATACCTTTTTCAATGTATCCCACAACAGAATACGGGGACATAAAAAACGATTACTATAATTACACGGGTTTAATTTCTGCTTATGATGGTAGTAATAAGTACTTCATCGACGATGTAACCGTATCAAAATTCTCAGAAAGAGCGCAAAATAATTCTCCAGGTGATGTCCAAGTTGGTTTCATAGACTTTGACGTCTCTACAGTTAGGATGCCTCGTTCTTAATTTCACACTTCACATTTCACATTTAAAACTTTTAACTGTAAACAATACTAAAATATCATGGCCAAAAATAGAGTTATTTATCAATCAGACGCGTTGTTCGCAAGCCAAACAGTAAATTCTACTGGCGCTGGCCAACACGCCCAACTTCGCAGAGTACAATCCGCGAATTATTCATTTAATATCAGCAGAACTGACATTAACCAATTCGGACAGCTTGCTAGACTTGAAGCTATTATCCTAGAGTCTCCGACCGTGTCTTTTGACACGTCTTATTATCTCGGAGATGGTTACAATGAGCAGGCTCTTGGTTTTGCCAATGATTCCGACTACAGTGTCGGTTTCATTTCTGGTCAAATTGCCTCAACAAGTGGTCAAAATTTCTATATTCTGACAGCTCCAGAAGGTTTTGACGCCAACTTTAACACGACAAATAATACTTATAATACTATAGGTATTGGTAATGCGTTCTTGACAGACTATAGTCTTGAAGCTTCTGTCGGAAGTATCCCAACCGTTAGCATCTCCTATGAAGGCACTAATATGAATGCTACTGCTAATGTCACTGGCGGTGCGCAAGGATTTAGCGGAATCGACGGAGTAGGCATTGACCCAGAAGATGGGTCGCGATTGGCTGAACAGATATTAGGTGTTGTCTTACCACCAGCATCTCAAGGTACTGGCACTAGTGGTGTTGTAGCTCCTTCAGCCTTGCGCCCAGGAGATATGGTATTATCTCTCGCTAACGCCGATGGCGACACAATAGTTGATTTGGCTAACGATGGTGGTTCCCACATTCAAAGTATCTCAATGTCGATTCCTCTAGGTAGAACCGCAATTGATAGACTTGGTAGCCGATTTGCTTTCGCTCGTGTTGTTGATTTCCCAATTACTCCTACCCTATCTGTTTCGGCTATTGTTTCAGAAACTCAAGACTTCACAATTAGCCAAATCATTGATACTGACGAATTTATTCCTTCTTTGGAATTCACGTTTAGAGACTTCGACTCATCCTCCACTCCGATGTCATCATTTAGAATGACCAATCTTAAGCTTGATAGTGAATCGATTAGTTCTAGCGTCGGCCCAAATAAGACTGTTGATCTATCGTTCTCCCTATCTGTTGGTGGACCAGATGATAATGTTAATAATATTTATCTATCTGGAAAAAACACCGTTAATCCGTTTGGCGCTTACAACTTCGTTGCACCAGCTCCTTAAGGTTAAAAAACAAACACTTATAATTAAAACAAAGCCCCCTCAAATCGAGGGGGTTTTTTATTGCACAAAAAAGCGTAACCCGTTTAAGGTTACGCTATCAGAGATAAACTCTGGGGTAAATTATTTATCTTTTACGAAGCTTCAATCCCACCAACTTGTCTTGGGCTAGATTGATATCCGTTGTAATTAGTAACTAAGTCTTGTAGCTCACTACGAGCATCCTGAGCGAGACTCTTGTATACTTTGGACACTTCGTTCTTATTAACAAATGTAATGGCGTTATCGCCGTCTCTGACGCTAAGAATGTTGCCATCTGTGTCATTAGCTATACCACGAACAGCATTTCGTGTTTGTTTGGTATAATAATGATTAAGATACATCTGCTTATAAATAGACTGCTCTTCTAGGTTAAACCCAGATATATTACCATTATCTCCAGAGAAATTCGTAAATAACAAATTATTTAATTGCCCCAAATTAGCATCGAGCCAACCAGAAACAGCTTCAATAGTTACGCCTGTTGAATCAAACTCAGTGACATATATGGAGGTTGCTAAGTCTTCTATTCGGCTCATGATGATTGTTTATGATATTCTTTGAGAAGCACTGAATATAATCTATTTTTATCAGAACTCGGCTCAAAACCTAATTGAGCTGCGGTTGATTGAAGATCTGACAAAGTTTTCCTTTTTAATAGTTTATGAAACTCTTTTAATGTTTCTGCGCCCTCGAAAGCTTCAGATAAAGCGCGCTTTTTTTCCTGATTGCTTGTGTTATTAACCCTTTTCTCCTTTTTCTTTTCTGTGGCAGGCTTTCTCTGTAGAGATTCTTGCTTACCGTTAATAAACGATAGATCGTCGAATTTTTTTGGTTTTTTATTGCTCATATAGTATATTACACTAAAAATTAACCACGCTTTAAATACTCCTGCCTTAATGCGGAGATTAACCTTGTTCTATCAAAACTAGGAGTAAAACCCAATTTCATCGCCATTTCCTGAAGCTCTGAAAGGGTTTTTCTTTTTACTTTTTCTTCAAAATCTTCAATAGAGTCAGAGGCTAGAACCTTAGCCTTAACATCTGTATGCGTACCAATAGATCCCCAATTACCACCTCTCCATTCATGAAATGCTTTAATTAAGGCTTCATCCTGGGTTTGCTGATCCGCAAAAACCCTTGTCGCTGTTTTTTCTGCAAGGGTGGCTTTTTGTACGTGGCTCATTGACTTTAGTTTTCTTTTAAAAACTTTAGGGTTACCAGTCCCAAATGGAGAAATAACATCAACGCCCATAAGCTTTTCCTTTTCTTCGATTTGGTCAATCTCATCCCTTTGTTTGCCATCTGCATATTTCAAGCTCTCCAAAACGCTGTCTTTTTGCATTTGTTCGTTACTAGGTTCGTCGTTTTCAACTGCGGTAGCGATATGCTTTTTAACTTTTTCCATGTATTCTTTTGTTTTTTGCTCGTCTACAGGGATAGCGTCGAGTAATTCATGATGCATCCGTCCTTCTTCATTAATTTGTTCTGATAGATCTTCCATAAGAATATATTAAATCAGAAACGAGCTATTTACACAAAAAAAAGCCGCCCCAAATGGGACGGCTTAGTTTTAAGTATTTAATCTGAATTAAACAGTCACACCAACAAGTGCGCGGTTGTCAAGAACAACACGACCTTCTTCAAGACCACCGAAGTAACCGATCTTGTTTTGGCGGATGCTGTACTGATCGTCAGCGATGAGGCTGAACTCTCCACCGTTTTCGCTGTCAACAGCTACAGGGCGGATAAGAGCCTCACGGCTACGGTCGATACCAACAACGATTTGTTGCGAAGCAGGATTGAAACCACCACCAGCGGCTGCGCCGTAGATAGCATTGAACTTCTGACCAGTACCAAACTCATTAAGCTCAATAACATTGATGCCATAGAACTCAGGAGCGCCAGCAGCACGGTATGCTTCTTCAGCAATAACGTTCGCAGTTTGAACTTCTTGTCCTGCTGCTGCGGTTGTGCCAGCAGCGTTCTTGGTGTTGATTGGATTGTAAGCAATTGCACGAAGCTCTTCAACGATTTCAGGAGAAACGATAATGTCAGTCATGCCACGGCCTTGACGAGCGTCAGGAGTACCACCAACAAAGGAAGTAACAATTCTCTTCGAGCGAGTCGAAAGAGCATTGAGGTCAGCCAAGGTGAAACGATCTGCTGTTTGAGCTGCGATAACGTGAGGAAGGGTATTTGTGTTTGCTTCAGCAAGAGCTTTCATGATAACGTTAGCAGAGATTGTGTTTTGCTTGAGAAGAATCTCTTGAGCAACACGAGTCATTGTCTTAGCGACAACGTCCATGCGGCTCTTAGCAGCATAACGGCGATCAAAGCTTACTGCGGAATCAAGGCTATAAGTAGCGATCTTGAGTTCAGCAGATGTTGGGAGAACTTCCGAAGTAGGAAGGCCACCAGCACGGCTTTGACTATATACTTGAACATAATCTTCGTCAGAAACATCGAAATACAGATCCAATGGAATCGAAGGATTGTCATCAGCATTATACTGAAGAGTGGTGAAGAGGTTAGACAATGCTGGAGCATTGTTGATAACTTCTGCGAGAACAGGGCCAATGAATTCGGCAAGAGCAGTTTGTGCTTCATAGGCTACATCGCGATTGCGAGAAGCCATTGCTTTTACGAGTTCGACTTGTTCGGGAGTGTTTTTTAAAGTAATTTTCATATTGTTAAATTCTTTTTTTTATTAACCCAGCTTGACGACTACATAGTCACCAGCGAATTGATCAGTGAGTCCGCCTTGAGAGACGCGTGAACCAGTTCCGAGAACCAGGCCGAGAGAAGAAGCAGATCCTGCAGCGACTCCTCCGATTGTTCCGTCGCCAGCAACTTCAAAGCCGCCACCGATAGTGAATGCTGCAGCGCCAGCTGCGACAGAGTTTGCGCTCAAGGTAAATACACCTTTAGTTGCAACAGGAACACTTTGCCCAGGAAGAATAGCTTGAAGCTCCTCTTTCTTGGTTGTGTTATAAATGAGTTTTTCTCCATTTTCATCAGTCTTAGCTGTTTGATTCAAAGTGAGTCCCAGAGGGAATTCACCAGAAGCAGCTGGGCTAACTTCAAGGGGATTAGTTGGGTACATGTCGCCGCCAACGAAAGGATAATCTGTCTTACCAAGATAAGAATCACTACCATAAGTGATGGTATCTTGGTCGAGATTTCCGTTTGTTACTTTAACAAAAACGCCATTGGAACCTGCGCCATCACCAGTGGTGGACTCAAGAACCGAAGCGGAGTTAAGAGCAAACATATTTACTACGTCATGCTCGTTATATTGTCTGAATGGGAGTAATCTTAATGCCATAATTTTTTTAGTTTAAATATTTTTTATCGAAGGATATTGTCGCGGCTAAACGCAGCAGCAAACTTTTCCTTTAAAGTTGTTTTTGAAGCTTGAGCTTCGTTATTGTTAGGGAGAACAGTGTCAGTAGCTTCTGCATTTTCAAGAGCTTGCTCAACATCAACTTCTTCAGCAACCACTTCTTCAGTGATTTCAGAGGCTTCTGCTGTAGTAAGACGCTTTTCAATTTCTGCTTCAACACGAGCTTTGATTTCATCTTCGATCTTCGCTTTAGCTTCTTTATTTTTAGAAGCCCAAAAAACAGCGAGTTCATCTTTGAAAGATGCGAAAGATTCTTCGGTATCATCGAGACCTTTAATCTTCTCAGCAATAAAAGAACTATCACTTTCTTCAAGATCGTAAATAGAATCGATTTCTTCCATACGTGCGTTGAAACGAGCAACAGCTTCTTCAGCTCTCTTCTCTGATTCAAAACCGTCAATGCGCTCTTGAGCTACCTTAAGTTCCTCTTTGATAGATTCTACAGAATTTTGAAGCTCTTCTCTCGCAGCAGCGATTTCAGCCTTCTCTTTTTCCGCAGCCTCAAGGGAAGCTTGGTACTCGTCATCTTTTTGTTTAATGGCTTCGGCAAAAGTCGAAGTCATGCCAGCGACTGCTTCTTCAGAAAATTTCTTTTCTGCGAGAGAGTCCTTTAATTCTGATAAGAGTGTTTCTAAGTCCATGATTTTAGTATTGTTTACAGTATTTTTTAAATTTTGTGAAATTTTGTCAGATATTTTTTGCAAATGCTTAGCCTGTCTTTGATTGGAGTTGGACATAGACTCTTCTTTTTCGCTTTCCTCGTCCTCTTCCATATTATTGTCTTTTTCATATTCGTTGCTAATAAGACCTTTTACATTTGCGGCTGGCTTCATAGTAAAACCAATACCAAGTGGATACACATTACCAGTAATCAAGCGATAAACTGGGCGACCATCTTCAGTCATTCCTTTACCACCGAAACTTCTTAGCATGCCCTTCATTTCGCTTACCTTTTCTGGATCGGAAATTATTTCGGCGTCCTTTAAATTCTTACTACCGATAGCAATGCTGTATTCACTAAACCCAATTTCCCAACTTGCAGAAATTGTATTGTACATGCTGTTTTTTGGGTTAGTGCTATTTTCAAGCATATCAAAAAACTCTCTATCAACGGTTTTGTAAACGACTGCTCCAAGAGCAATATTAAATGGGTCTTTTTCATTTTCGTCTACATTAATTAAAACAGTGCTATCTGAATAATCGCTGAATCCAGCATTGACAATATGCCCCACAACTTTCTTCTTGTTGTGTTCTATATTGGTTGGCTTATGAATGAATTGTTGTACAGATTCGATTGCGGTTTTGGTGTCGATGCCGTCTCCATTTTTATTAAACTCGTTCACAACAGCAGCATTAAACGCCACACCCATTAAGTCTATATTTTTTTCTAAATCTACAGAAGTGGGTATTAAAGATCTTAAATTTTCAATATTAGCTTTGCTTACATTGATGCCAGCTATATTTTCGCAGGCTTTAATCTCAAATTCAAAAGTTGTGGTATACTTATGCATCCTTTTTCATTTTTTCAAGAATTGCTTTTTGTAAAGCTGCAGGGAGTTGTTTTTGTTTTTCTGTTAATCCACCCTCACCGACTTCATTCATCATAGCTCTCATTTTGTCGTACTGCATTGAGCAGGCTGCGTAGGTTTCTTTGTCTCCCATTTCTGCCGTATCAATCAGAGCTTTATCATCCATAGCACAAACACTCATGTATGATTTGTACATAGCTTCTTCTTTTTCGCTATATTTTTTAGCAATCGAGATTTCTATATCTCCGTTAGAGCGTTTTATATCCGCTACGAGTGGGTTTTTAATTTTTTTCATTTTGAATGGTGTAAAATTGCTGAAGGGTAAATCTCTAATCTGTGTGCTTCTGAAATACTAAGAACACCTTCCAGTGAGCCTAGTTTTTCGATTTCACTAAAATCGTTTACACAAGAAGTAACGGTTTCTGTCCAATTTTCTTTTTCTGATGCGCAGATAACAGATTCACATAATTGGCTTATCATTTTTTCTTGGTTTTCGTCGAGAGACTCTATGTTTAGTTTTTCTAGCATTTTTTCTTTAGCTATAGAATTCAATGCCTCTATTTCGTAAATAGTGCCTTGAATATTTTCTCTAGAAAATTGATCCTTAGAACCTTCTGGGCGACCAGACATACCTTTTGTTGGTTTGTTGGTTTTTTCTGGTTCTTCTTCGCCAGTTTCTGGGTCAATCATAGGAACTCCACCAACTATTGGGTTGAAATAACCCTTCTCTCTTTGTTCTACAAATTTTTCTTGAGCTTTTTCTAGGTTTTCTGCCAAAGGAAATTTTCCAGTTTGAAAAAGTTCCATTCCTTGCTCTGCGGTAATAAGACCAAGCTCCATAAGTCTTGTAGCGACTCTCATCAATTGAGTTTCGTCGCGTAAATCAATATCTTTAAACTTAACAGTCGGGTAGGATCTAAAACCCAAGTCCAAAGCAATTCTGCGAATTTCTGGCTGCAAAAAGTCTTGGATAAATGCCTCACGAGCCTCCTTGAGTCTATCCAAAAAGACACGAGTCTTCATTTCAGCGCCATTATACTTATCGTCATTCAGTGCTATATTCTGTAGACCGTCTTTGATGTCCTGGTTAATAACTTCATACTTACCAGGACCGACTACTTTATTGATATCTGGAATAACAAAATCTGCTTTTGTCGTGTAGTCAGAAACTAGAACACGGCCAACAGATTCGTTTTGGAAAAGGGTTTGCATAGCCTTTACATTGTTGGGATTAATACCTCCTTTGTCTGGCTCCGCTCCCATTGTGATCATAAGAATTACGTTCTCAACTGTCCTCATGATAGCTTGGTCCATCTTCTTCATTTCCATCTTCGCATTAATGTCTTCAAGAACTGGGTAACCGAACGGGATAGCGAATGGCTCGTAATCTTGTTTTTTATAAAAACTATACGACATTTTTTCGTTTTTTAAATTTATTTGAAGTCCGTCTTTAAAATAAGCACCGTCCTTGATTTGTTTTTTAACTTCTGGGTCCAAGGCGTCAAACACAGCCTTATCATAATCGTTTTTAGGACTAGCTAATCTTTCTATGTCGAACTCAGAAAGTATTTTTGCGTAACCTCCATCTTTTGTGTTAAATACAGTGCTACGTTTAGCTACTATTTCAAAAGGATTTAAAACAACATATTTCAATGGAAACTTATTCAAAGAAGGTCCATCCGAAACCGTTTGGGAAAACTTTTTATAATCTTCTATACTGAATTTGCCGTCTACTCTGTATAGGAAAATATTTCCACTTCTATAATACTCTCTAAAGTACTGATCTTTAAGATCCCAAATTTTAATCCTATCAAGAAGCTTTTCGAAAAATTTTCTAGAAGTTGAATTGCCGCCCTCTAAATAAAGTTCTGCATTAGCAAACTCTGACATCATGTCTATAGTATTTCTAAAAATAGGCACATTAGCGTAAGCCTTTTGGCAAAGTTCGATAGCGTCTCTTACATTGACCCCATCAGAAGCCATTTCATAAGGCAACATTCCAGCTCTAATTTGACTAAACTTGTTAATAGGGGCCGTAACAGAAGATCTATTTATTCTTGTGCTTGTGGAAGACGATGAGAGGTTACTCACAGAACCAGATCGACTGTACGACCCCTGGGAAACATGATATGCCGCGCCTGCTGTCATAGGTTCGATAACTTCTTGAGGTTTTTGAGCTTCTGGGGCAACCCTTTTAAAATTATTCCAATACTCGGACTTTTTTGTGTATTTTCTTTTAGGCATAATGTATTATAAGTTACTTTACACAATTTAAAAGTTACTTTTTTAACTTTTTTAAATAAACATAGGCGTAAAGCCTTGATTACTTTCTTCTGGTACATCCATCATGTCATAATAAATATTCATTCCCCAGTTGCCCAGTACCAGAGCGGAATAGGAATCCTTTCTTGGCCTATCCACTCCCTTCTGTCTTTTTAGGTTGCTGGGTAAATCAAAACTTTGAGTACCACCATTAGAACTAGAAACTTGAATCAAAGCACATTCAGCCTTTGTTAAATCAATTATGTCTTTCTGGTGTTCTATAAATTCAATCATTTTTGCGCCAGCATTCTTTTCGTCTTCGTATTTAGAAAATTTTAAATCTTTTATTGGTATTTTTTTAGCTCTCTGCATCGAATAATTGTCATCCATAGCTGTCGCTGCAAAATAAAGTCTTTTTCTGTCAAAAGCAGTCTGCAACATTTCGTTACCATTTCTAATCCAAACAGAAGTTGGTTTCCGTAAGTAACAGATAGTTTTATTTGAGACGTTGTAACCCCTCCTCGCTTCTTTTAGATCTTTTACATAATCATGTGGGTTATCTAAACCAGCATCGAACATACCTATTTCTAGTTTATCTTTCTTAAATAAATCACTTTCGTTGCAAGAGTTCATAAATTGAACACCACCATTGTAGTCACCCACAACCATAATTACGTTAAAATGGTCAATAATATACTTAAAGTAAGTCATGTGCTTTTTTAGGTTTGTGCCAGGTAGAGCATAACTATGCACAACAACACCTTTTTTTTCTTCTGGTATTAACTTAATAACCTGCATAGCAAAATCATCAGAAGCTTCAGATTCGGACCATGATGGGTCAAATGCTAGTATGTATTCAGCGCCCGCTTCCCCTGCAACCTCAACCGCTGGTGATTCCCCATCTTCAATAGTACATTCAGCCATCTTGCTTATCTTGAAATAACCAGCGCTGTCATCCGTGAATTGAGCATTAAATTCTCGATCAATTTGAGATTGACTCATAGTACCTCTTGCTTGGCTTATAAGATTTTCATCATATAAAGCTTTGGGAGCGCAATCATAGCTAAACTGCATAATACATCTTCTGCCTTGGTTTTTAGCACCAGGATTAAAGATCATATTTTCATAAGCCTGATACATTTTATATAAATATTCAAACTTGTAAGATGCTGACGAAAGACCTATCATTTTATTAGAAGGCCACTCTGTACGCTCTTCCTCTGTCATTTTACCAGCGGCAATCATAGCGTCTTCTGCGTCGCTAATTTTTTGTCTTTCTTGTGGGTTTTCTACAACAGCCAAGAAAGGCATAATGACTTCATTCAAAACCTTTTCTGGCATAAGCAAAAGTTCGTCTACAATAATTCTTTGAAAACGGAAACCACGAAGTTTTTCACCATCTCCAAGTGGTAAAGCTGTAATTCTGCTTTTGCCTATCTGCATAGACCACTCATCATTTGATTTACTAACCTTACCAATACACTGCCTAAATAATTCTGCTTTTTTGTCCAAAGATATATCTTCAATCTTGCGAAAAATCATTTTTGATTGCCGAAAAGACTTTGAAATAATACCTATGTGAACTCCTTGGTTTAGCATGGCGTCCAGTAAAGCGAAAATGCCCGTAGAGAAGGACTTAGACATACCTCGGGACCATACTCCCAAAAAGTAATCATTCTCCATCATAGCCTTTACAGCCATATGTTGAAAAGGGAATAATTCAACCCCAGTCAACAACTCTGTTGTGAATGTGACATTGTCTCTTAAGAATTTATACAAATAATACTTGGCTTTGTTATCTTCGAGGTAGCCATCAAGATCTAAAATCTTTTTGTTGATATCTTCCCTATCTAATGGCTTTTGATTTCCTGTATCCCAACTCATATTTGCTCCTTATCTAAAAAATATTGTACATCTACATCCCAAAGTTTGTCGCCTAAATATAAAAGCTTCGGAATAATTTCTTCGCTATGTATTCTGTTGTCAGTAAAAATAAATTGACAATTACCAGCGAACTCGTGTTGTATTGAAATCATGTTAGAGAATACCCAACTCAGTTTTGGCGCTCTTCTACCTTTTGTAAAAATAGCTTCCTTTTCAATTGTTTTTATTGGTTTTTCTATAACTATATACATATAACTATCAAGCTCTACGCATCTTTTCATTTCTTTTCTAAATCTATCAACCTGCCCCCCAAAGGTAGATAAAAAATCGCCAGAACTCTTTCTATCTACGAATGTATTAGAAAAATCCTTACCACCTAATGTATAATCTCCAAAATCTAATTTTAAAATTTGGGATTTGGGAAATTCTAATGGCTGCTGCTCTCTAGTATCGATTAATACTTCGACATCAATATCTTCCTTAAACTCTTTAGGCATGCCTTTATAAAATATTGGCTCAACTCCCATCACGTCACAAGCTTTTGTATATGTACCAAAATGCTCCTTAAAAACATCCAGGTCTGGTAATTGTCTTTTTAAAAGCTCAAGATGGAACGGAGCATTTTTATAATTCTTTTGTTTGATTCTCCTTTTGGCTAATTCAATTATATATTCTTTAACTTCTTTAGGATCGGATTTTTTGCACCAAGCAACTAATTGAGATCTATTAATAAAATCATTCTCAAAATACTCCTCCTTCTTCTTGAACGGTAGAGGGTTACCATTAAGTTTGTTGAAACGCGGGTAGTGTTTTACATAATAATCTGCCACATAAATTTTATGAGCTTTAAGGTGACCATGTAGGGATTTTTCAGAAGTAAATTCTGATCCGCATTCCTTGCATTTATAAGACATCTTCGATACCAATTCCCAAAACTCTAGCTTTCCACGCAGACATCCCCTCTAGACGTTTGGCTTCCTTTTTGATTACTTGTTTTTGCATTTCGGCTATCTTGACCATATTTTTTCTTTCCTCTTCTTCTTGAAATAATTGGACAATAGATAGAAATGATGCTGTGTCCTTTTGTTGGTTTGCTAAACGCGTACCACGGTCACCCTGGAGCTTCTTTGTTAGATTTTCGATACGAGTCTCGCATTGATGATATTCGGAACTTTTGGCTTTGATAATTTCCGCTAAACGGACAGTCATTTCATCTTGGTGACCAGCATCCTCAAACATCTCGTTTAATTTTTGCAAATGACCAGTAATTAACTCTAAGTTAATAATTTCCTTGCCCACATTCATATATAAATTAAGTTCGTCAGCAGTTAGGTCTGGCTTGTCCCAAGTAAGTCGTATAAATTCTTGCTCGAATAACTCTTTGTCTCTGGGGCTGATATAATTATTAACAATAGCGACAAATCTAGAGTTACTAAGATTTATCCGCAGTTTATCACAACAAGTGCGTGCTGCCCTAGATAGCTTTCCCTCTTCCAACCCGACACCAGTTGAGTCATTAATCTTTTTAATTAATCTGGAGATGGCTTGTGGTGCAATATAGTTTCCAGAGGAATCTTGGCCTTTTTCTTTTTCTTCTTCTCTTTCTTGGTTAACCAACTCATTAATAACACGCCACTCCTTAGAAAGTCTTTTTACTGGTTCTTTAAAAACAATATCAGCGATCTCTGATGTGTTCATCCCATCTCTTTTAAACTCTTCTATTTCAGATAACTGTTCTTTGGTGAGGGTTATATCGCTCGCCTTATCATGTTTTGTGGTTTTGGTTTTATAACCATTTTTGGCTAGAAATTTCGTGACAGTTCTGCCTTCCTTGGAGCGTCCGTCAAGATTTTCGTCTGCAAAAACGGTTCTAGTAATGTTTATAATATTAGGGTCAGTTTTAAAACTTTCTAAAATTAAGTTTTTTTGATCTTCGGACAATTGAATCATAAAATATCCTTTTCTTTTATTATTTCTCTAGCTTTTTCCTGAAAAATTTTCTTAAGATTTTTGATTTGTTTATACCCAGCAGAGCGTTTTCGTTCATTTGTTTTAAAACCTAGATATTTAGCCACATCCTCTTCGCTATTGTTATTAATAAACAACATCTTAAAAGCGTTAAAATGTCTAACGCTTAAATGCGGTCTCATTTCGTTGGCGAGTTTTGTTGCAGCTTTCTCTAAGTCTAAAAAATTATCTTGATGCTCTCCCACCTCATAAATATGATTTTCCATTGTGACTGCTAATTTTATATCGTATGCCGCTTTCTTTTTTTTAGACCACGCTTTATACTCTTCACAAGAGCTGTCTTGAATGCCGCTTTTATTTTGGGCGCAACCATCTCCACCATTATTAAACTTGCACCTCAAGCACGGTCTAACAAAATTTCCATAATAGTTTCTTAGTAAGTTTTTAAATTGATTAGAGACGACCCTATTCAACCAAGGTTCAACAGGTTTAGATTGATCCCACAGATGCCATTTTTTATATATGTGAGTCATGATGATCTGTTTAATATCATCATAATCTATATAAGCTACAGCATCTAAATCCCACTTTGATCTTTTTCTTTCTAACGCTTCTTCGATTTCTTTAATTTTTTCTCCAAAAGAATACATTATAGATCATTTATGTCTCTAACTGTTTTTTGTCGCCTCTTGGGGCTTTGATTTCCCCCGATAGAGCCTATGGTTTGCTGAAAGCTTGCCCCAAAATCTTCAATCTCATATTCTAGCTTAGAGATATTGGGGATAAAATTAGCGTCAGTATAACCATCTGCATCTTCCACAGATTTTGCTACCACACTTTTGGTAGTGGTTTCGGTCTTAGCTTTTTTTTCCCCCGATATCGCAGTGCCGCAACTCGGACAAAAATTGGGAGGGGTGAATTTATATTCTAGTTTAGTTCCACAATCAAAACAAAATTTAGTCATACTCCATTATAAAGTAAAACATAATTTTTTAAATTTTAATTTTTTTCTAACTTAGAAACAATAAATTTAAGTATTTCACTTCTCTTGATATCCTCTACCCCAAATCTTGTACAATGAATTCCATTATCCTTAGATTCTTGATCGTCAAAAGCATCAAAGATACTAGAAAATCCACTATTGCGGATATCACTTTGCATCATATCGCCACAAATAATAATCTTAGAATCTTCGCCTATTCTTGTTAGGACAGTCATAAGCTCATTATAACAAAAATTCTGAGCCTCGTCTATAATAACTATTGTGTCGTTCCAATTAGAACCTCTGACAAAATTAACAGGCATACATTGAAAAAGATTTTTTTCTTTAAGTATTTTGATTTCCGAAGGCTGGACCATTTCTTCGAGTTTGTCGTAAAATGGGCTAGCGAACACACCGAACTTCTCATCAATAGATCCAGGGAGCGACCCAAGGCTCTTTTGAGAGCTTTCAGCTATACTTCTGATGTACAGAATATCTTTTTCAAGGTCTGCGTCCATCATCATCTGCAAGGCTGAATACACAGCCATGTAGGTTTTTGCGGTTCCAGCAGGTCCAGCCAAAAACATTAATTTTGTTTCTGGGTCTAAAGCTGTTTTTAAAAAATCAACCTGGTTTTGAGTAAATTTAAATTTACGTTCCTTGAATCTAATCTTGTGACTCAATTGTTTGAATTCTAGTTTCGACATTCATATAATATTACACTTTTACTCTATCCTAAGTACTGCCCAAGAGTGAATTCTAATATAAAGATCCGAAAACCCATTATAGAAAAATATAGAATCAGGTTGGCTACTATCCATGAAAGCCTCCGTTAGCACCCTGTTCGGTTCGCTGTCAAGCGCAAAGTCTACATTATAAAGACGGAGATCTTCCTGTCTGTCACTGGGATCCCCCATTCGGAGCGATTCTTTACTTATGTCCTTGCCATTAATGATGTTTCTTAAGTTTTCCGTGCTGGCGTCGGAAATTCTGCAACCAGCAGCGTATTGATGGTTTCTGCGGGGTCTATTAGCTATTGGTTCAAATGGTGGCGATTCGTAAAAAAACGGATTTACTCGATAACCTGGACGATTGGCTCCAAGAACATTCAGGTCCGCTCTGGTAATTTCTAAGCCCCAAAATGACGCATAATCTCCTGACGCGTTGGGGTCTATACCCGAGCCTGAAGCTTCGTAGTAAGGGTTCGCTAATCCGTATGTTCTTGGGGCAATATAGCCAGCAGTTGTGGTGATTGTAGGAATCGCATCCGCTTGTCTGCCTCTGGCACTCAAAATTTCTTCGCTACCTGTTACCCACACTAATTTATGTTTACCATTAACACCGACATCATCTGGTTCAATGAAATTTGAGTTTGGAATTGGTTGAGTTGAATATAGTTTGTTTAAATAACGTTGGGCGTCGACCCCCGTACTATTGCTAAAATCTATAGCGTTACCCTGCCATCCGATGAATCCAGAACAATCGGGATCAAAAGGTAAACTCTTAACATCGTTGTCTCTCATAATCCCAAAAAAAGAATTAGAAACATTTGTGATACCACCAGCGTCGTATCTCATAACACCAGTCCCGTTTGTTGTGTCTGTTATCGGTGTATTGTACTTAGCGTCAGAACTTGAGCTTAGCCCTGTTGTGCTGGTAAAACTCCAGATTGCGGCTAATCTAATTTTAGTCCAATCCTTACCAAAAGAAAATGGAACCTGGTAAGCTGTATAAGGTTCTAAAACTAAACATTTTTCGCCCGTACCTTGATATAATGTATCCTCTATTTGTTTATTATAAATAATCCCTGCCATATGAATTATTACACTTTATTTGATTGATATGACCACCCAAGAGTGAATTCTTATATTAATATCGTCAAACCCATTATATAAAAACAAAGAATTTGGCAGATTGTTTTGGTTAAATTCAGAATTAACTGCTGGATTATAAATTGGGGCCGCTGGGTTATCAAGGTTTATTTTATTTTCAACCGCGGTTGGAGTCTCGTTTTTGAGAAAGCCTCCATAAACTATTTTTTTTATGTTTTCTTTACTTAAATTATTTATTTTACAATTCGGGTTATACTGATCGTTTAAAACAGTAACACCGTCTTCCAAAAAAAGACTTGAATCATTATAGTATAAAGGCAGGACCTCATACGAGTGTTTGTTGGAGCGGTTTACAACATTTACTTCGATGCCCCAAAATGACGCAAAATTTTCTTCTCCCTCTGGACTAATGCCAGAAGGGTTAGGGTTTTTTAATCCATATATCCTTGGAGCAATCGAGCCTACAGAACCGTTGGCGGTATACACAGCCTGACTATCTACTACCGATTCGCGACCAGTAGACCAAATAAAATTACTTGGGTTAATATTTATGCCACTATAATTCAAATCACTTGATATGCCAGTGTCTCCTAATTTATTAAGGACCCCAGAAGTGTCATTTGTTACGTTAGACAAATACAATACATTACCCCTCCATCCTACGAAATCACTAAAATTACCGCGCGCGACAGGCTGTTTTTTAGATATTCCAAAAAAAGAATATTCCTTTAACACAGCGTGATCATCAAACTCTTCTCGTGGGTTAATTTGTACTACTCCAGTGCTATCTGTATAGTCTGAAATCGGCGTATTATATTGGCCGTCGGCATCCACCGAATCGCCTGTTGTAGAGGTCCAACTCCAAATAACACCCAACCTCATTCTATCCCAGGTCGCAAACGGAAACGGGACCTGATAAGCTTTTTTAGGTTCTAGTATGAAACATTTATCACCCGTGCCTTGGTCGAATGTTTCTTCTGTTTTTTTATCATAAATTATCGCTGGCATTTTTTAATCTATTTTTAAAACCGTCCAAGAATGTATCCTTACGTTAAGGTCTAAAAACCCATTGTAAAAAAATACAGAATTAGGTAAGTTGGCACTTTTAAATTCATCAGCGGAGCCTGAGTAGGGTATACTCAGATTAGGTGTCCTTTGTTTATCTGCACGGTTGTATACAAATTTTGATAAAGATTTGCCATTCACAATGTCTCTTAAATTTTCTTTGCTTGGATTTGTAATCCTGCTATCGGGAGAATATTGCCAATTAACTGTCCCGCTTGAGTTATTACCATTAAAATCATTATAATAATAAGGTTGCACTTTATATTCATCTTTAGAATAGATGCCGTTTTCAAAACGCTTATATTTGTATTCCAAGCCCCAAAATGATGCATAATTTCCTGACGCGCTCGGGTCTATGCCCGAGCCTGAAGCTTCGTAGAAAGGGTTCGCTAATCCGTATGTTCTTGGGGCTATAGGCTGTATTGTGCCATTATTACCAGGGAACCAACCAACAGCGCCTGCCCGCTCTGCCCAATCTGTTATTAATGTTGAACCGCTCCTCGTCCAAACAAGTGGGGATTGGTAGGATGTGCCGTTGTTGGCTTGTAAGCAGTTCGCTTTATCTCTACCGTAACGACTATCTTCACCAAAGTAATCCTCAGCTCTGTTTGAAAAATCTATTCTATTACCTTTCCAACCTACGAATCCAGGACATTCAGAATTCATAGGTAGTCGGTTGTTTCCACTATCCCTCATAATACCAAACCAAGAACTTGAAAAATCAGAAGCTCCCCCAGAGTCATACCTCACAATGCCAGTACCACTTAATGTATAGTCTGAAATCGGTGTATTGTAAAGAGTGTCGTCGCTTGCATTCCCTCCAGTGGTCGAAGTCCAACTCCAGATTACACCCAGTCTCATTGTATTCCAATCTGAGCCAAAATTAAACGGCACTTGGTAAGCGGTACGTGGACCTAATATAAAAGACTTATCACCAGTCCCTTGATCTGATGTATTGATGATTTTCTTATTGTAAATAATATTTTCCATTATGAAATTCTAATTGCAATCCAGGAGTGTATTCTGACATTTAAATCTGCAAATCCATTATAAAAATACACAGAATCTGGTTGATGGTTAACTCTGAACGGGTTATTCGGATCATTTATATCGTATTTACCAAACGGGTAGGTTGAGAAATCTGTTGTATCTACGCGGTAGTTATCATCATCCCGCAAGATTGACACGAGATTACTCCTGTAAGTGGGGCGGCTTTGTACCCCAGCACCGTTAATTATATTTGTTAATTGTTCTACGCTGGGATTTGATATCCTACACCCACTGGCGTATTGGAAATTACCCCCATCTGGGACGCCTGAAATTGGGGTCCAGTCGCCTCTACCGTAAGGTTCGAAAGTAGTATAATTTAAAGCTTCATTCTTATACAGGGGTTTAACTTCAAATTCGTTATACCTGTTTTCATATGGTGGGTGAACGCTCCTCTTTACATCCAAACCCCAAAATGACGCAAAATTTTCTTCACCTTCTGGACTAATTCCAGAAGGATTTGGGTTTTTCTCTGCATATATTCTAGGAGCTATATTTGCTTTGTCATTGAAGCTGGATCTTGCGTGGGCGCCTACATAATCCATCCTGCTAACACTATTCCATTTGTTGCCCTTGATCCAATGAAGCTCTGGTCTAACTCTTCGTACGCCATAGGAGTCGTATTCTTTAACGCCTAAAGTATTACTGTTGTGTATATCATAAACGCCCGAACCCGTGGACATTTCAACCATATGACCCTTCCAACCTAAAAAACCAGACCGCTCCACATTACCTGGGACAGTTGAAGTTTGCCCACTTTTAGAAATTCCAAAAAAACAATTTGTTTCTGGTATAATACCCCCATAATCAAATTCCATTGTATCGGAAGCATTTCCTGAATGAGTAACTGGCGTATTATATCTAGTGTCGTCGCTTGTGTCCTCTCCAGTGGTCGAAGTCCAACTCCAGATTACACCCAATCTTATTTGATTCCAGTCTCTACCCCATGTAAACGGAGCTTCGTAAGAAGTATAGGGTTCTAATACTAAACACTTATCCCCAGTCCCTTGTTCTACTGTATCACTTATTTTTTTATCGTAAACGACCCCATCCATAATTTATGTTACACTTTTATTTTACTTTTACGACTGCGTGAGAATGTATTCTCATATTCAAACCAGTGAACGAATTATAAAAAAACAAAGCATTTGGCGTATAAGTTTCATTAAGAAGATCAAGATCCTCCTGACTGCGAGAATATGACTGGAACGGGGTTCTGTCTGAAGATCTATATCTTGGGATTGGGTAAAGCCCAGACTGCAAACCATTACCATCAAGAATATTAAGTAAAGAGTTTGAACCACAATCAGTTATCTTACAACCGCTCGAATATTGATGATTCCCACCGCCATTTTCAAAGCTTTCAAATAACGGGTTATAATAAAAAGGGACAGCACTATACTGCCATTTTCCGCTAGGACTTAACCCGTTAACAACTTTTTTTTCAATTTGCAAGCCCCAAAAAGAAGCAAAATTCCCAGATTTACTGGGGTCTATGCCCGAAGGGTTTGTATTGTTTAGTCCATATATTTTAGGGCCAATACCATTATTCGAATAAAGGCCGTAAACCTGTGGGCTAGTCAAAGCACTGCTGTCTTGTATTTGTGTGCGCAAGGTAACACGGGTTCTTTCTATGAATTCTAATCTAGCGTCTCCAAGACCCCCACCAGCTAAATGGTTGCCTTTCCGCAAAACTTCAGCATCCGTTTCGTTACTTGAAAAATTCATTTGATACCCTCTGTAACCTATAAAAAGAGAAGTTCCATTGTGGTTCGGAAAAGTGTTTAAACCATTATTCTGGATAACCCCATACCACGAGTTGTTTCTAGGTTGATCGAGATTCTCATTAGCATTTTCGAATGTCACCGTCCCCTGCCCATTTGTCGGATCTGTAATTGGTGTGTTGTATAAAGTATCATCGTTTGTATTTAGCCCAGTTGTTGAGCTGCAGCTCCAAATCACGCCTAGCCTTATAACTTCCCAGTCATTGCCGAAAGAAAAAGGAGCTTGGTATGAAGTACGAGGTCCGAGAATCAGGCAATTATCTCCAGTCTGTTGTTGTGGGGTTTCTTTTGTTTTTTTGTTGTATATTGTTCCGTTCATTTTTTTATCTATTTATTATTGCTACTAACACACCTCCCTCAAAGGTTTGCATATCCGAGCTGTTTGTTGATTCAAAACTTGATGTTTCTATAGGGGTTTCAAAATCTACTATAGTAATATTAAGGCTGTTACTAACCACAACAGGTAAACCCACCTCAAAATCGATAGATGATATTTTGCTGTCTAGGTCGGGTTTTTTATAATAGGTTACAAAAGAACCGCTTTCGTAATCTGTTTTTGTCTCGTAAAAATCTGCATCTAGATCTTTTAAGAAATTCAACCCTGGTTCTTCATAATCTTCTTCGTAAAAATAAACGTTGTCTTTTTGGGCATAAAAATTTCTAACTCCAGGTATTATATTATTGTATTTAATATCCATAAGCCCAGTGTCAAAGCTTTCAAAATCCTCAAAACAGACACCAGTTGGTTTCGAAAAAAATATGTCATAAAATGTTCTTAGATACTGTACAGTGAGACCTGAGATATCCCCCGTATCCTTTAACACAAATTCTTTTGGTGTTTCTGTGTGATTATATTTAATTTCTGGGTAATCGGTACTATAGAGAACAGCGTCTTTGATAATTGGGTTCCCCGTTGGTATGTTTGCAGAATAACCTTCGTAACTTAAAGAAAATTTATTCGAGCTTCCTGCGGATGAACCTATATTTTGAGATTTTAGTCCAGCGCTTGGCATTTGAATTTCATCAAAATAAGCCCTTTCGGGTTCAAAACTTATTCTGCGCGTTGAGCCTTTAGATCTGTCGTAATTATACTGAAGCTCTGTTAAATTTTCAAACAAAACCCTGTCATAAAGGGATAAACTTACGTCTCTCGAAAACTGGTTGTCCGAGAGTACATATCCAGAAAAATTCTTATATTCTTGACCCATCATTTTTAACCCTGCGGAGAGTTTATGTTTAATGGGTGTTATTATTTTTACGTTTGAGTAATTTTTATCACTCAACTCACTTTTATAACCTAATTCAAAATTAACAGAGTATTTAAAAGTCTCAATTGGAGAATTAAAATCATCCAAAACTATATCCTGATTTATGGATTCCACTAATTCTGGCTTAAAATATTCCTTAACGGAATTTTTTCTTAACTCGGTCGTTGGTGTTAGGTCTCCAAATATCTCCAAATTAAAAGATGTTTTACAGGACTTTCCTACCCCACCATTAATGGAATATTCTGTGATTACCGCGTTGTCAAAATTTATAGCATTTTCTCCATAAATAAACTGCCCCGATAAATTAGTAAACCCAGTAAGGTCTTGAATTAAATCAGGCCCCAAATAATTTGAAGATATTTCACAGCTTGCGGTGTTTGGTTTCCTAGATTTTCTATATAAACCAGCGTTATCCAATAAAAGACCAACTTCTTCTTCTACCGAATTTTTAAAGGACACATTGGTAACCCCAGTTAGCAAGTAGTCTTCTAAAATTATATAACTTTCCTCTGAACCGTTTACCATATTATGGTTTACACTTAGGCATCAAAGGAATAACCCTTATAAGCCACAGATAAGTCAATAAAGTCGCCAGCGCCTATACTTATTTCTTGAGAACTAAGGGATGCGTTGGGAACCGAGTAGGTATTCAGAACGTTGCCTCCTGTATCTGAAATTGAAAATGATATATTTCTATTAAATGATGGGTTTAATGCCAAACCGCTCATTTGTTCGAATTCTTGTTCGGACATTTTCATTTTCGCAGAAGACGAGTGAGTTTCTGGTTGAAAGAACTTTAAAGTCGAAGACTTGATGCTGTCTATTTCATAGGTTGGCTTGACGTCAAAATCAACGGAATAATTAAAATCTGTTATGGGTGAGACTTTCCCATCTACAATTAAGGAGTAAGCATTATTATCTAAATATTTGTTTTCGTAATCTCCGCTCGCTGTGGGTGTCAAAAGAACTTGTGTCGGAGTTAGTTCTCCATATATTTTCATAGTTACAGATATTTTCGGAGAACTTTGGGTTGCTATCGAAATAGAATAATTTGAGATGACTCCTCCGTCGAAATTTAAAGCCTCACCACCATAAACGAATTGGCCAGATAAATTAAGCAAACCCGTCAAGTCTTGAAAAATGTCTTGGTTTATGTAATTTTTAGAAATTTTACATTGTATGGTTTGGGCTTTATTAACTCTTCTATTAATGCCTCTGTTAGATAACAAAACCTCAGTCCCCTCATCTATTGACGACGAAAAAGATATATCCGCTATACCGCTGAGCTTTGTATTCTGTATAATTACCGACGTATCCTGCGAGGCTGAGAACATGGATTATTTTACACTTTTTTAGATATATAGTGATTTCTTTTATTTTTTTTCGCTTTTTAAAATTTTTAGTGTAACACATATCGCCCTATAGCTTAAACGCGTAAGGTTATTATTATACGGTCGTTCAAAACTTTGCCCCGAATTTCTTTAGCGGATTTTCGGGGCTTTTTTGTTGACAATTGTATTTTTGCGCGTATTTTCCTTTAAATGATAATTGAAGAAATACGACACCTACTTGATGACGAAGCCATTATACTTGATGGCCTAGACGAAGCAATTATGGGATATAGCCAAGATGGTTTGCTGATTTACGGCTACGACTTAATGCTCGATCTTTTTATGAAACAAAACGAATGGACACAGCTTGAAGCTGAAGAATGGATTGACTTCAATGTTTTGGGGCTTCTGAATAATGGTTTAGGTTTTGTTGTTTGTTTTTAAATTTTTTTTTTTGCGAAGTAGCTCAGCGGTAGAGCAGGTGACTGTTAATCACTTGGTCGCTGGTTCGATCCCAGCCTTCGCAGCCATTTTAAGCATCCTTAGCTCAATCGGTAGAGCAGTTGACTTTTAATCAATTGGTTCTGGGTTCAAGTCCCAGAGGGTGTACCATTTAAGAGTAACTTTTAATAATAGCTACTACAACGCGATTAGAGATTATATTTTTTTTATATTTTTCGCACTTTCCACTTGGGGTTATAACAAGCATACCATCAGTTGGCGTAAGGTTCTTATATAGAATGTGGTCACCCTTATTTGCGTATATTGTCTTTTCGCTGGCAACCTCATGTTGCATATTTCCGTTCTCACATAGTATTTTGACGGCGTCTGTTTCTGGGGAAGCGAAAAGAGAGAAAGGGATCAGTAAAAAGAGTAGTAACTTGTTCATACTACATGATCGGAAATTCAACTCAAAAAAACATCGAGTAAATCACGTATTTTTTCATCTTTATTTTCGTATTTCGTTGACAAAGCCCCAAAATGCCGTATATTAACCCACAATGTTGAAAGAACAAATACTAGAACTAAAATCAAAAGGTTTGAACCAAAAAGACATAGCGGAAAAACTTGACTGCTCGCCCTCCACAGTTTGTTGGCACTTAAACCCCGAAAAACAGCTAAAAAAATCTCGAGAAAGGAAAAAAAAGATTGCGCCGCACATTGTTAAGCTACAACGCAACATCTCTCGCTTTAATACAAACAAAACAAAAGAAAAACAAAAAAGAGAAACTAAAACGTTGACATTATCAGAGGCTTATGCCAATGTTCGTTCAAGGCTAAAGGATTATGCCAAAAAACATAAATCAGATACAGAAAGGGCTAAAGTGGTAAACATAAAAATAGTAGCGGAAAAATATAACATCACAGAACATAATACTAAGATTATTTGCAGATACACGGGCAAACTGCTCGACTGGACTAGACCAGAAGAATTTCAAATTGATCATATTATTCCCCGCTCCAGGGGTGGAGACAATACAATCGAAAATTTACAAATCATTTCTAAAAAAGCAAATCAAGCAAAAGGCGACATGACTCATGATGAATTCATGGTATTTATGAAGCAATGCTTAAATTATTGCTCCGATAGCTCAGCTGGATAGAGCATCGGTTTTCTAAACCGAGGGCCGCAGGTTCGAGTCCTGCTCGGAGTACCACTTTAAACTTTACAACAGGACCCTTAGCTCAGAGGAAGAGCAAACCACTCATAATGGTTAGGTCGAGATATCGTAATTCTCAGGGTCCACCAATTTAAAAAATATGAAACTAGCAACAGCAACATGGTGCGCTCCATGCAAAACATTAAAAGCCAGAATCGAAAGTTCTGGGGTAAAGGTCGAATTTAAAGATATGGATATTGATCCCAATTTTTTTGCTCAAAATAACATTCGCACAGTACCCACTCTGTTGACGGATGACGGCGAACTTATTTTTGGGGCAAGCGCTATCGCGGAAAGGTTGGGCTTATGAAAATTCAACTAGACCCAGATGAAATAACCGTCTGCCAGATGATTGGCAGGATGAGATCCCTTATTGCCCGAAGTTCGGGCGTTAAGGACGCGAAGATTGGCAACCAAGACGGAAGCGAGGCCGATGTTTTGGGCATGATGGCTGAATACGGATTTGCCAAACTTTTTAATGTTTTTCCTGATTTGGGTTTAACCCCAAGGAGTGGAAGTGAAGACGGGACATATAAAGGTTACAGATACGACATCAAGTCTACAAAATACAAAAAAGGAAGACTTTTAGCCACAACAAAAGTAAATAACGATGTGGACATTTATATCTTAGCTATTGTAGATGGAAGCGAAATTTCATTCCCAGGTTGGGCTTTTAAGAAAGAGTTAATCAAAGATGAGAATTTGGCAGATCTGGGTCATGGCAAAGGATATTGTCTTGAGCAGTCTCAACTCAGGGTTTTTGCGCCTTAAAGTTTTATGAGATATAAAATGGGAGATCCACACCCCGATAAATCTTTAGTTTTTTATAAATATAGAGGTGAAAAGGAAAGGTGGGTCTCTCATAAGTGGTTGCGCGAACAAAGGCTCAGATCCAATAAGTCAAATCGCAAACATTACAACAAGGAAAAAGCATATTACATTGAGAAAGCACAAACAAGAAGAGGAAGAACCAAAAACATCCTTCTTTCTGATTTTCACAAGAATGAAATTAAAAAAATATATGCCAGCGCCCAAAATAATCACGTAGACCACATCTTTCCTTTGGTTCATCCCCACTTTTGTGGTTTGCATGTGCCTTGGAATCTGCAAGTGCTTACGATTTTTGAGAATCTCTCTAAAGGTAATAAAGTCGAACCTTGTTATTTTAATATACTAGGAGACGGTACATTAAGGTTTGAGAAAAAGGGGTTGTGATTTTTTTTGTTTTTTTTATTTGCCCGCAAGAAAGAAGTACGCCTGTTTTCTGAGAAAGGTGGGGTGCTTGCGCGGACGCTCCGCCGTTGTTTCCAATCGTGAAAATGTGTTGGGAGATTGAAATCAGCCTCCCCCCCGCACTATTTGCTTTTACGTGACGCTCGGTTTTTGACAATGGGTGGGGGGTGCATAACTTAGAAAAATATTTTATTTTTTTTTCGATTAGGGGTTGACTTTGGGGATCATGCCTATATACTGTAAGGCATAATGAAGAACACAGAAAAACTAATCGCCGAAGCAATCGACCACCTAACTCAGTGCAACTACACGCACAACCGCCTACTAGGTGAAACACCTAGCCGCCTCGCCTTAATCTTTGGCGAAAAAAAAGTTGAGATAATGGAAAAAAACTTTGCCAAAAGCTTGACAATCACACAAAAATAACCATACTGTATAACATGATAACAAATAAAACACCTACCTCCGCTACACTCGACAACGCTCAATGGGTTGAGATCTTACAGATCGATTCACTCAACGGCTTCGCAATCGTCCGCGATGACGATGGCGGCGAGATCGAAGTATCTCTTAACCGCCTCGACAACGTCGAGTAGTCTAACCTCTAACCTCTAACCTCTAACCCTTACACACTATGGAAATCACAAAAGAAATTAAAGTCTCATCAATCCTAACCGATGAAGTCTTACGTCAAAAAGATGAGCTACTTGCTCAAGGCTTTAAACACGCCAACAACATCCGCGTTCGCGGTCGCGATGGTTACACGATGCTTTTCTTAAAAAAAGTTTAAAAAACTTTGCGATTAGCTTGACTTCCACCTCTCTTAACCTATACTGTATAACATGAACGATCAAATAAAACTATCTCGCGACTACTGGAACGCCCTCGACAACATGGATTACGAGTGGGCTGACTTCATGGAGTCTTGCTTAGAAGTCCGAGGCTTGCGGCGCATAAGCAAAGAGGAACTTCAGTTGCTCTTATCTGTAGGCATAATCAAATAACCAACCAACCAGTAATACTATGAACAACGGATACGAAATCGAACAAACCATGATCATTAACAACGCAGCCGATGCTGCTGAAACAATCCGCTGGGCGGCTGAGGGCGTCAAGCACGAGGAACTC
>Ga0209223_10000392_pt1 | contig 50321 bp, 49 predicted proteins | sample COG_06_FD_184750 | JGI IMG/M metagenome (GOLD analysis project Ga0209223, IMG submission 184750) | Pelagic Microbial community sample from North Sea - COGITO 998_met_06 (SPAdes) (version 2) | ecosystem: Environmental > Aquatic > Marine > Neritic zone/Coastal water | place: Helgoland, sampling... | reverse complement strand
CCTTTTGTAAAGAATTTCAAAATCTTCTTTTAGTTTTATAAGAAAGTATTTTTTTGAATTACTCAAACCTTGATCTTCCATATAAATAAAAAAAATATAATTAATAAATTTGATAAAATTAAGGAAGAAAGTTTCTGGTAATAAAGGTTATTTTTTTTATTAAAAATAAGAAAAGTTCCCATTAAACTCATTAAAATATAAAAAAAAGAATACATATTTGTAATTATAATGTTTCAAAATTATTTTTTTTATAAAAATTTTTTAAATCAAATATTACTGAATTTTTATATGTAATTTTCTTAAGCTTAGATAGAGTTATCTTTTTAAAAATATTATGAGCTAAAGCAATAACGACAACATCAAATTTAAAATTGTTTAATTTTTTTAAATTAGTAATACCTGAAATTTTATTTTGATTATCTAAATGTGGTTCAAATATTTGAACATTATGATTATTATTTAATTTTTTTGCCAAATTAAGATATTGACTATTTCTAAGATCATTACAATTTTCCTTAAAAGTAACACCCATAACTAAAATATTTATTTTTTTATTTTTAAATTTTCTTTCTATCCTATCTTTAATTACATCTACCATGGAGTTGTTTAATTCTCTTGCAACTGTCATTAATTTTGGTTTGATGCCTAGCTCTTTAGATTTTTGGATCAAATAATAAGGATCAACACTCACACAATGTCCACCAACTAGTCCAGGATAAAATTTTAAAAAATTCCACTTGGTTGAAGCAGCTTCCAAAACATCATATGTATTTATATTTAATTTATTACAAATTAATGATATTTCATTCATCAAAGCAATATTGACATCTCTCTGAACATTTTCAATTACTTTTGCAGTTTCAGCAATTTGTATATTTTTAGCCACATACAATCCTGCTTTTATAATTTTAGAATACACATAATGAATTTTTTTTAAGCCTTGTGAGGAAGAGCACGCTATAATTTTTACAATATCTTTTAATTTATGAAGCTTATCTCCAGGATTTACTCTCTCAGGTGAATAACCAATATAAAAACCTTTATTATTATGATCATCTTTAACTAAAATTTTTGAATTGTTTTGTAAAATTGAAGCACACAAATTTTCAGTTGCTCCAGGATAAACTGTAGATTCAAAAACTATCACATCATCATAATTTATATATTTTCCTAACATTTTACAGGCATTTACCAAAAGTTTTAAATCAGGTTTATAATTTTTTGTTATTGGTGTTGGAACGCAAACAATATAAAAATTACATTTTTTTAAATCTATTTCGTTATTGGAGAAAGAAATATTTTTTCTTTTAAACTCTGCTTTATTGTGTTCATTATTTTGATCAATATTTTTTTGAAGATTTGTGACCCTTAATTTGTTTTTATCATAGGCAGTAACATGGAATTTTTTACCTAATTCTAATGTTAAAGGCAATCCAACGTATCCTAAACCAATTACTCCAATTTTAAATGATTTCATATTAATTTATCTACAACTCTTAAATACTCCATATTTATTTTTTTATTCGAAAAATTTTTGTTAACTCTTAAACTAGCTTCAAATGAAATCCTAGTTCTTTGCTGATTTGATAAAGAAATCACATAATTTATGGCAGTTATAAGACTTTTAGTGCTTTTTTTAGAAAATAAAATACCAGTTTTTTTATTTATCACAATATCTCTACAGCCAGGAACATTTGTAGCAAGTACCAGTTTACCAGCCGAGGATGCTTCTAGTAATGTTTTAGAAAAACCTTCTCTATAAGAAGGTAAAACAAAAAAATTAACTAGTCTTAAATATCGAATATATTTTTTTTTTGAAAAACTTAAAATTTTAATAAACTTTTTATATTTTGAAATTTTTTCATCTGAAAAACTAAAAATAGATTTATCTTTTGAGGTCATTAAATAAAAATCTATTTTTTTACCATATCTTTTTTTTAATAATTTTGCAGCTTCAAGAAATTCTAATAACCCCTTATCTTTAATCGGCCTTGAAACCATTAAAAATTTTAATTTATTTTTATTGTTATCCTTTAAATATTTAAATTTATCCTTGTCAAAACCAGATCCTTTTATAATCTTAGATTTTGTAAAATTTTTAAAAAAAATTTTATGGTCTGACTTGTTTTGAAATATAATTATATCATTAAAATAAAAAACTATTTTCATTATAAATAGATAAAAAAATTTGGTAAAGTTGTTTAAATAAATTGATCCTAGGCCAGTAACAACTGTCATAGATTTTATTCCTAATAAGTAAGATATGAATGTTCCATATATTGAGGGTTTTAAAGTAAAATTTATTACTAAATCTGGTGATTTTTTTTTGAGAAATGAAAAAATTTCAACTAATAATTTAAAATCTTTCAGAATATTAAAAGATTTATAATTATGATTTAAAGAATAAATATTTTCTAAATTATTTTTTTTTTTATCTATTATAAGTGTCTCAATATTGTAATAATTTTTTAAAAATTTAATTAAATCATATCTTAAATTTATTATATTTTTATAATCATTCGTAAAAATTATAATTTTTTTTTTCATGTTTAATTAAATCTTGTATTTTTGTCTCCAAGAAAAATAAACAATAAGATTCCACAATATATGAGAATTATTTTTTTTATTATTCTGATGTTCTAAAAATAAATTAATTATTTCATCTTTATTTAAAAAGTCATCTTTATAAAATTCATCATTACCCAACAAGTTAAATGTAAAATCTTTAAGTTCATTTTTCATCAAATGATCTAATGGTATTGAAAAACCCTTTTTTGGGTAATTAAAGTTATAACTTGGTAAAAGTTTTTTTAATAATTCAGATAAAATATATTTCTTTTTACTATTTTTAATTTTCAAATTAAGTGGGAGAATATTTGAGAAATTAATAAGATTTTGATCTAAATAAGGCGCTCTAGTTTCCAAAGAACTAAACATAGCTGATCTATCTACTTTAACTAAAATATCATTTGTTAAATAGTTATTGATATCTCTTTCCATAAATTCTGTAGGCCATTCGCTTTGATTATTACTAAACGGTAATTCATCTTTTGTAGGCTGGTTTATAATTTTGCTATAACTTGAATTATTTTTTGATAGGAAAGAATATAATTGATTTTCATTCTCTGATTCAATCATATTAAAAAATTTATCTAGTCTATCAGCAATTTCCGTTTGTTTATTATCTCTAATAATAACATTTATAAATTTAAATAAAAATATTACAAAATTTTTTCCTTTTCCCCTCAAAATATTTGTTATTTTTTTTCTTAAATTAAATGGAATTTTTTTAATATATTTTGAATAATAATTAACAAAAATATATCTGTTATATCCACCAAATAATTCATCAGCACCATCACCTGTTAAAACTACTTTATTTTTTTGACTTGAAAATTTAGATAAGATCATAGTTGGGATTTGACTGCTATCACTAAAAGGTTCTGAGAAAGCATTTGCAATATTATAAATAGTTTCTTCTATATCTTTGTTTCTTAAAATATATTCATTATGATTTGATTTTATAATATTTGATATTTTTCTTGCTTGTTTGCTTTCATCATATTCTGGATTTTCAAACCCAATCGAAAATGTGTTTATTTTAGTATCAGATATTGTATTTGCGATTGTAGAAATCAGTGTCGAATCAATACCTCCTGACAAGAATGTTCCTACATCAACATCTGAAATAAGTTGTGAATTAACACTTGAAAATAATAATATTTCAAGCTCTTTTAACCAATCTTTTTCAGATTGAAAATTTTTTAAATCATAATTTTTTAAATTTTTGACTTTATATTTTCGTAACTTGGTTTTTTTATAATTTAAATCTAATTCTAAATAACTACTTTTATTTAATTTAAATATATTTTTAACTATTGAGTCAGGGTCAGATATAAACCCATATTTTAAAAATGAAAAAAGTGAAGCATAGTTTACATCTAATTTAAAACTATCAGATTCATAAAAACTTTTTAGATCTGATCCAAAATAAAAAATATTAGAATTAAACCCATAATAAAGTGGTTTTTCACCCATTTTATCTCTTGCAAGAAACAATTTATTTTCAATTTTATCATATAGAGCAAAAGAAAACATTCCCTCAAAACTTTCTAGGGATTTTTCAATCCCAAATAAACAAATATGCTCAATTATTGTCTCAGTATCCGATGTACTATTCCAAAAAAATTTTTTATGATCTTTTATATTTTGTCTTAATTTTAAATGATTATAAATTTCACCATTGTAAGCGATTACATATCTAGCATTTTGACTTATCATTGGTTGAGAAGCTTTTTTTGAAAGATCCATAATAGACAGTCTATTATGACCCATAAATACTAGATTTTTATAATTCCAAACACCCGTATCATCAGGACCCCTAAATTTTATTACATTTAACATTTTATTTAAATTTTGAATATTATTTTGTTCTGTATTTTGTTTATCAAAATTTATAAAGCCGATATAACCACACATAAATCTATTTGAAAAAATTGTATAATGCTAAAGTATTTTTTGAAAATTTTTTATTAGAATTTGTAGCTTGTCTTATAGCGCCTTTTCTCAGTTTATAAAAAAATTTTAAATTAAGTATTCTTTGTATTTCAGATTCAATCGATGAAATATTTTTTTTTTTACTTATTAATCCATTAATATTATTTTTAACTTGATTACTCAATCCACCGACTGGTGTAACAATTACAGGGATAGAGTTATTAAACATTAAAGGGATAACACCAGATTGACTAGCTTCTTCGTACGGTAATACACAAACATCATATTTTCTTACAATATTATTTATATTTGATTCATTTATCCAGCCAGAAATAATACTAATATTTGATGTATTTATCTTAGGCAAATCAAAATTTTTATCTTTACTACCTATTATAGTTAGTGAAATATTATTCTTAAAATAATATTTTTTTGAAAAAATATTAATCAATTTCTCAATTCCCTTGTATTTTAAAAGCCTTCCAAAAAAAATGAATTTAAGATTTTTAACATTATTTTTTTTTTTGTGAACAGAATTTTTAAATTCTAATGAGGATAAAAGAATATTTTGTTTTTTTATTTTATCGATATTGATAAGTTTATTTTTAACATATTTTGAATAACAAACGTATTTATTTACATTTTTTTTTTCTTTTGTATAAATTTTTTGTTTTATAAGGTTGTTTTCTCCTGGATGAAGAGAGTAATCATGTATACCAAATGTATATTCGATATTCATTTTTCTAAAGCTTGATGAGAGATATGGATTCCAATAATGAAACATTGGACAATAAATTTTATCTATTTTCTTTTGATTTAAAAATAATAAAAATTCTTTTTTAATTTTAAAAAGATTTAAAGTTTTTAAAAAAGCTTGTGTTGAATTTGTAAAAGTATTAATTGGATATTTGTGGATTTTTATTTGATCGTATAAAGAAGATAATTCTGCATTATTCGAATAAGAATAATAAAAGTTATATAATTTTTTTTTTTTATTTATTATTAGCAATTCTTTTATAATTTGATTTGTATATTTCTGAGCAAATCCATGTCTTCCCCAATACCAAATTAATATATTTTTTTTAATAATCATATATTTTTATCTTAAATATTTATCATAACTGCTTAAAGTTTTTTCAATTGAATATTTTTTTTTAACTCTATTTCTTGAATTTTTAAAAAAAAACTTTTGTAGTTTTTTATCTTTCGTTAATTTTTCTAAATAATCTATAAATTTATGTAAATTGTTACTGGAAACATATCCAGTTTCCTTATGAACATGCAGTTCAGCAACACCTGGAGAATTTAATACTATACTTGGTTTTCCATATGACATAGCCTCAAGCACTGAGTTACTCATTCCCTCAAATAAAGAAGTATGAACAAATATCTTACATTCATGTAAATATTTTCTAATATTTTTTTTATAACCAAGAAAATTTATGTTATTAATTTTATTATTTTTTACATATTCTTGGAGAACAATTTTTTCTGGTCCATCACCAATCAAAAACAAATTATACTCTAGTTTTTTTTTGTTAAATATATGAAATGCTTTTATTAAAAATAGTAAATTCTTTCTTTTTTCAAACCTAGCCACAGAAAGTATAATATTATCATTATTTTTAAATTTGATATCTTTTTGAAACTCTACTGCATTATATATAACTTTTATTTTATGTTTTATGCAATATGGAATTAATGATTTTTTTACAGCTTCTGAATTACATAAAACTAAATGAAATCTTCTATAAATAATTTTAGATATAAAATCATAAAACCTGTATTTCTTTAATATTCTATGCATATAAAAAAATTTTATCTTTTTCTTAAAAAATAACATAACAATTTGAATTATAATTGCCGACTGAATCCCATGACATACCACAATTTCAATTTTTCTAGATTTTAAAATTTTTAATATTTTAAGAAAACTATAAATCATAAAAAAAATAGATAAAAAAGCTTCTATTAATGGGTTTAGAGGCTTTATATAAAAATTATTTAAGTATAGATATGGAATTTTTTTCTTAGTGAAAAAATTTTTAATTTTTTTATCAAAATATAAATCTAAAAAAAAATTATTAAAATATTTATTTTTTGTTAAAACTTTAGAAAGTTGTTTTTCACCTCCATGCAAAGAGTAAGTTCGCAATATATGTAATACATTATTTTTTGACATTTGATTAATTTTTATTCTTAAATAAACAAACGTCTCTCATTTTTGATCTCTCTATTAAATCAAATTTATAATTCTTTAAAAATTTGATTACTTCCTCATCGGTTTTTTCTAATTTAAGTCCCCTTTCTGGGCCACAATCAACTGATATAAATTCTATTCTTTTCAAAATTTTAGCTGTTCCCAACAAAACTTCAGGTTCTGCACCTTCTGCCTCAACTTTTAGCAACTTAATTTTTTTAAAATTAAAATTATCTAATCGTGCTACCTTTTTTTTTGAAGTATTATCAAATCTTCCATTTATAATAAATGAAGAATCTGCAGTATCAGTTTTTTCATAAAAATTTAAATAAGAATTTTTGTGCCACAATCCATAATTATATAATTTTCCTTCTTGTAAATTTTTTTTAAGACATTCAAATTCTTTAGAACCTGGTTCAAAACCATGATAATCTATTTTCTTATTTAAATTATCTAAAACAAGTTTTATTTCTCCAATATTTGCACCACAATCAATTACGATATCTCCATCGTCAAAATTAATTGTATCTAATAAATACATTTTACTCAAAGTATCTAGCCTATATTTGTAACCTTTACTGTATAGTCTTGATCTTTCTTTGTCTGGGAAATAAATTGTTTTTTTGAGTTTATCAAATTTTCTAATATATTGACTTTTTTTAAAATAAAGTGTTCTTTTTGATCCATAAAGAATTTTTTCAAAAAAAGTTCTTAATAAACAAAATAAATTTCCAGATGTTTTACTTATCAAATAATTAATTAAAGATTTAAACATGAGCATAATGAAATATTGAGATTATATATATATTATTTAAATTTATAACTTATAAGGAATTTTATTTAAATAAACTTTTTGATGATTTTCTAGTTCCAAAGCATATTTACGCTTTAATTTATTGTTGTTCCTCAATTTATAATAATAATCAAACATTTGAAAAAAATGATTTTGTTTCTTAAATTTTTTTAATTCTATATGCTTTTTTTTATTAGAAATTTTTTTAATAATTGAGTTTTCTAAAAAATTTTTAGAAAAAAATCTATCCGCAACAAGTTTTGTATCATTGTAGCTAATCTTAATTTTATTTAAATACTTAAACCCAATTCCCCATTCTAATTTAATCTTCCAACTATTTTTCTTAAAATTTAATTTTCCATAATTGTCAATTTTATGAGTCTTAGAAAATTGAAATTTTGGGCTTAACAAGCTTGCATCTTTATAGTTGATAATTGTACTTAAAAATTTAAAAAGATAACATCCACAATCATAAAATGCACCCCCACCCAATAACTTTTTATATCTAACGTCATCAATATTTCTTTTTGGAATTAAAAACTTTAAGTCGATGATTACTTTTGCTTTTTTTTTATTTTTAAGCAATTGAAAGAAATACTGAAAAATATCATGATACACGAACATAAAAGCTTCAAACACAATTTTATTTTTTTTATTCGATAAAATTTTAATTTTTTTATATTCACTTAAATTAATACATAATGGTTTTTCAGAAATCACATTTTTATTTTTTTTTAAACATTCTATTACATTTTTATAATGAATAGAATTGGGAGATGAAATATAAATTGTATCAATTTTTTTGTTCATTCAATATTTCTTTTTTTTTTTATAATACTTTTTATGTTTTGAGCTAAAATTTTTTTTAGATCTTATAAAAATTCCTTTTAAATTAAATTTTTTACTTTCTGATAGTATGGGCAATATATTTCTATTTGCATGTTCTCCAGCATAAATTATTGCTATATTAATTTTTTTCATATCTAATAGTTTTAATTTAATCTATATGCCTGTGTAAATGTATATTTAAATATTAATTTAATTACATTAATTTAAAACATTTGTTTAAATTAAAATTAATAGTATACAATTTTAATTATGATTAATAAAAATTCTAAGATTTATATTACTGGGCATAATGGTATGGTGGGCTCAGCTATTTACAAAAAGCTCGATAAAAAAAGTTATCAAAATTTAATTATTAGAAATAGAAAACAATTAAATCTTTTAGATCAAAAAAAACCTTTGCATTTTTAAGAAAAAATAAACCTGATTTTGTCATAATAGCAGCAGCTAGAGCAGGTGGAATTATTGCTAATTCTAAATTTAAAGATAAATTTTTGTATGAGAATTTACAAATTCAAAATAATTTAATTCATGGTTCGTATTTAGCTGGTATAAAAAATTTAATATTTTTAGGATCCAGTTGTATCTATCCAAAACACTGTCCACAACCAATGAAAGAAACCTATCTTCTTTCTGGCCCCTTAGAAGATACTAATGATGCCTATGCAATTGCTAAAATAGCTGGATTAAAACTATGCCAATATTACAAAGAAAACTTAAATGTAAATTATTTTAGTCTAATACCACCAAATTTATTTGGTCCAAAAGACAATTATGACACAGACAATTCCCATTTTTTTCCTGCATTAATTAAAAAGATATATTTTTCTAAAATTAATAAAAAAAAAATTTAACTATATGGGGCTCTGGTAAGCCTAAAAGAGAATTAATGTTTTCAGAAGATTTTGCTGAAGCACTAATTTTTTTTATGAAAAAAAAAATTAAAGACCCTTATATAAATATTGGTATAGGGAAAGATTATTCCATATCATGGTATGCAAATTTGCTGATGAATAAACTTAATGCTAAACTTAAAATTAAGTATGATAAATCAAAACCAGATGGAATGCCTAAAAAATGCATGAACATATCTTTGTCAAAAAAATATGGCTGGAAACCTAAAAATGATATTAATTTAGCAATTAAAGAAACTTTTAAAGATTTTTTAGCTAAATATTCGTCTGCAATATAAGTTAATTTTTTTTAAATAATATATTAAATTACTAAAAAATTTTGGAACACTATTGTTTATTAAAATTAATCTAAACTCTTCTATCACTTTTTCTTTATTTTGATGTGTAACGCCACCATCTTTTTTGATTACTAATGTAAAATTATTATTTTGACCAGGAAACTTATTTACTAATCTTAATGTGAAATCATGGTCAGAAGTTAATTTATAATCTAAATTATATAATCCAATTTCATTATATTGCTTAGCACTTATGATCATTCCTGGGTGTGGTATGCATGCTTTAATATACAGTTTTGCTTTATAATAGCTCCAATTATAATGTCTGTATATCTTATTATATTTATTTTGAAAACACATCTGAAAATAATTTGTTTTTTTTTCGTCTAGAAATTTTGAAGCATTAACTAAAGAATTATTTGAATAATAATAATCATCAGAATTTAAAATATGTATCCACTTACCCTTTGATAGGCTTACCCCTTTGTTCATTGCATCAAAAATACCCTTATCTCTTTCAGAAATTATCTTTATTCTTGAGTCTTTATATTTTTCAATAATTTCTAGAGTTTTATCTGACGACTTTCCATCTATTATAATATATTCAAAGTCAGTAAAGCTTTGCTCGGTGACACTTTTGATCGTTGTTTCTATCGTTTTCTCAGAATTTAAACATACAGTAATTATTGAAAAAAATGGATTCACTTTATAATTTTTTAAGATTTATGATTAAAGATAGATAAAACATTATTTGAAAAAAAATTAAAATATAGAAAAATTCTTTATTAAATAAGGTAAAAATAAATGGCAAAAAAATTGGAGCTATAATAATTAACACAGTATTTAATGAGTTGAATTTTTTATTTAATAAATGATGTAGATGATTATTATCAGGTTTTAGTATGCTATATTTATTGATAAATCTTATAAAAAATACCCTTAAGTTATCTACAATTGGAATTAAGAGTAAGATTAATATCTGTTCGGTATAAATCAAATTTAATTTATAAATTTTTATCATAAATATAGAAATTAAAAATGAAATTAGAAGTGCTCCTGAATCTCCAAAGAAAATTATTTTTTTATAATTTAAGAAACAGAATAGTATTAGTGAAAATATAATTGGTAAAAAGATTATTGATTTTGTAAGATAAAAAAATATCATAAATATGCCTAAAGCATAGGTGCCGCACAACAAATCAATACCATCCAAGAAATTAAATGAATTCATAAATGATAAAATACATAATAATGTGAAAAATATAGAAAAATCTAGAAGCAATATATCTCTATTAATCCAAGAAAATTTTAGACTAGTTATATGGATATCATTATCTATTGATGATGCTAGTAACACCACTAGGAGCAATGCCAAAAATTTTGCTCTATTTCTTATTAATAGCATATCGTCAAATAAGCCTACTAAAAAAATAAGGAAAGAAGTTAGAAATATAGAAAAAAGATTTCTGTTATTTTCAATAAATTTTGGAAATTCTATGTCAAAAACCAATATAAATATTAATAAAAATAATAAATTGATTTGAATGATTGCTCCTCCAAAAACAGATGCTTTAATCTTATGTTTTTTTCTATTTTTATCTGGCACATCATAAATATTGTATTTTCTTATTAAAAATTCTCTCTTAATATAAATTAATAAATTAATAATAACGAATGAAGTAATATAAAAAATCATTTTTGATTAATTATAAAATAAAATCCCATTGGATAAAAATAAATAATTGATAGCCAGTTATTAAAAAAATTACCAGAAGGTATTAATGGCCATAATGTCATTAAAAAAGCCCCAAAAATGATCATTTTTTCATCATTATTTTTATTAACATTTTTTTTAAAATTATTTGTAAAAAATTGATAAAAATTTTTCATAACAATAATAAATAGCAAAACTAGAAACACGAACGGTAGTATTCCTGCTTCAGTTAAAATTTGTATCCACGTACTATGAGAATGTGTTGAACATGAATATGAATTAATAATATATTTTTCTTGTCTACAAAGCTTTCTAAAATTTCTTGGCCCTACTCCTAAAATTTTATGATCATTATACATTAAAATTGAAGCATAATAGTGTGATAAATGTGGACTAATTTGTTTTAGTAAAGGTTCACCTTCAAGTCTATTGACCGCTGTAGAAGTTTCGTGATCTTTTTTTAAAAAATAATTGTTAAAAATATAATTTAATCCCACATCATTAAATGTATCTTTTACCATTCTATTATAAGATGTTTTACTAAAGCTTAATATTGAAATAAAAGTTAAAATCAAAAAAAAAGAAAAAAATATTCTAAATAATTTCAACTTACTAAATGAAAATAAAAAATAAATATTAAATAACAATATAAGAAAGAATGCTGTTCTTTCTCCACTTAATAAAACAGCTATTGTAGAAATTAGTAAAAAGATAAATAACAAATAAAAAAAATTATTGTTATTTTTTTTTTCAATCAACCAAAAAGCATAAAGTAAACTTATTGGTAGCATTCTCACTATATAACTACCAGATATAAATTCACCTCCAAAAAAGCTGCTGTTTCTCGAGGGATCCAATGTTACAATTCCAAAAACGTTAAAACCAAAATAACTTTGAAAAATTACATCTAATGAAACGGCTATACTTGGTAAAATAAATACAACAAATTTTGTATAATCTATTTTTAATAATTTATCTTTTACAAAATAAACTGACCCCACAAACAATATAAATCTAAAATATGGTAAAGATGATTTTAAAGAATGAAGTTTAAATTCAGAAAATAATGAAGAAATAATAAATGAAATCCATAATACAATTAAAATTTGAACTAACTTTATTTTAAAAAATTCAAAATTTTTTTTTTTTAAAGTTAAATAAATAAAAATAATTCCATTAATTGAAATTGCTAAATCTGATAGAAAAGGACCAGTAATTAATAAGACAGGCAATAAAATAATATTAATATATATAATATTACTCAATAAATTAGTTTTTTTTATATTAATCATGAAATTTTAATTGCTTTAAATAATTTTAAAACTATACAAATAATCTTATATAATTAATCACATATCTAAAAAATATACTTTAACAAGCATGAAATTAATATCAAAAAAAATAAAAAAATGCAGACTTTGTAAAGAAAGTAAACTGCAAGACATATTCAACCTAGGTGAATTGTTTGTAAGTAATTTTGTAAAGAAAAAATTTATCAACAAGGGTATAAAGGCACCCTTAAATCTAGTGTATTGTAAAAATTGTTCTTTACTTCAACTTGATCATTCTGCACCTCAGGAAATTATGTATAGAAGATTTTATTGGTATAGATCAGGGGTAACATCTACAATGATAAAGGCATTAAAAGAAATTTATACTTCAATTGAAGAACTTAATATACTTAATCCTAAAGATGTTGTTTTAGATATTGGTGCTAATGACGGAACATTATTAAAAAATTTTAAAAAAAAATATACAACTATTGGATGTGAACCAGCAAAGAATTTAGAAAAAAGTTTAAGGAAAAATTGTAGTTTTGTTATTAATAACTTTTGGGATATCAAATATCTCAATCAGATATTAAAAAAGAATAATCTAAAAAAACCAAAATTAATAACTGCTATTGGAATGTTTTATGATCTAGAAGATCCAATAAAATTTGTAAAAGATGCAGCCAAATCTCTTGATGAAGATGGCTTATTTATTGCTCAACTTCAATGCTTAAATTCAATGATAGAAAAAAATGATTTAGGTAATATTTGCCATGAACATTTAGAATTTTATAATTTTAAATCTTTAAAATATTTATTTGAAAAATGTGGTCTTAAAATATTTAAAATAGAGGAAAACGAAATTAATGGTGGAAGTTATCGGATATTTTGTAAAAAAAATATCAAAAAATCAATTACATACAAAGAAAAAACTAGCCTTAAAGATATTAGAAAGTTTATAAAAAATGTTAAAATAAATAAAGAAAAATGTATTTCATTTATTGATCAAGCTATTAAAAAAAATAAAAAAGTTTTTGTTTATGGTGCCTCTACAAAGGGTAACACAACTCTACAATATTATAATTTAGACCAAACAAAAATTCCTTATGCTGCAGAAAGAAGTCCTGAAAAGTGGGGAAAATATACAATAGGTAGTGGAGTTAAAATTATATCTGAAAAAGAGGCAAGAAAGATTAATCCAGACTATTTTTTGGTTATGCCATATGGATTCATTAATGAATTTGTAAAAAGAGAGAAAAATTGGATTAAAAAAGGTGGTAGATTCATTTTACCATATCCTAAATTTAAAATATTATGAAAAAAAAAATAGCTCTAGTATTGGGCTGCACAGGTCAAGACGGTTCATATTGTGCAGAACTATTATTAAGTAAAAAATATAGAGTTTATGGTTTGATTAGAAAAACTGCAACGGATAATACTATAAATATTAAACATATCCTGGCAAATAAAAACTTTACTTTAGTAAAAGGAGATCTTGTCGACTCTCACTCAATCAACACACTAATTCATAAAATTAAACCAAATGAAATTTATAATTATGCTGATCAAGACCATGTTGGTTGGAGCTCTATAGTTCCAGAATATTCTTTTCTAGTAACTGTCATCTCAAACTTAAAAATATTTGAGTTCATAAAAGAAAATAAGTTACCAATCAAGTACTTTGTCCCTTTATCCTCAAATATTTTTGGCTCTAGCAAAACAAAGAAGCAAAATGAAAAGTCTCTATTAAATCCAACTAGTATTTATGGAATTGCAAAGACATCTTTATATCACGTATGTAACTATTATAGATCTACATATAATTTAAAAATTTATAACTCCATATTTTATAATCATGAATCTCCAAGAAGATCAGAAGAATATGTTACCAAGAAAATTGTTAAAAAAGCTTGTTCTATTAAAATTAATAATGATAAAAAATTAGAATTAGGTGATATTAATATTAAAATTGATTGGGGGTACGCTAAAGATTATGTTGAAGCAGCATGGCAAATTATGCAATTAAAAGATCCAGATATATTTATTATTTCATCTGGAAAACTTACATCTGTAAAAAATTTTTGTAAGCTTGTATTCGATTATTTAAAGTTAGATTATAAAAAATATTTAAAAATTAATAAAAAATTTATTCGACCAAGTAAAACATCAAATTTATTTGGTGATTTCTCAAAAGCTGGAAGAGTTTTTAATTATAAGCCGAAAACTGATATTAAAAAACTAGTCAAAATAATGGTTGATGATGAGCTACAAAAATACAATAGATAGAATTTCTTTTCTTCTAACTACATTTAATGAAAGCAAAAATATTGAGTTTACACTTAATAATATAAGAGAGAATATTGACTATGATGAAATAATAATTGTTGATGATAATTCTTCAGATAATACAGTAGAACTAATAAAAAAGCTCAACATACCAAAATTAAAAATTTATTCTAGATATGAAGCTAAAGGATTTGCCTCAGCACTAGTGCTAGCGATGATGAATTCAACAGGATCTATTGTATGCTGGATGGATGCAAATATGGGTTATCTTGTAAAAGATTATGCAAAAAATATAGACCTTTTAAAACAACATGATTTAGTACTTTTTTCTAGATACATACTAGGTGGTAATGACAAAAGATATTTGATGAGATCATTTCCAAGCCTTATTTTAAATAAACTCTGCTATTACTTTCTAAGTAAAAAAATTAATGATTATTCTAGTGGTCTTTTTATTATGAATAGAAAAATACTGAATAAAGCACTACCAATACCTCTGGGACATGGAGAATTTTTTATTGAATTTCTTTACTCTTTATTAAAAAAAAATGTTAATATAAAAGAAATCCCTTTTGAACAAAAATTAGAAAGTGATAGTATCAGTAAAACTGCGCCCAATATAAAGACTTTTTTTTTTTTGGGAATAAAATATCTATTTAGAATAATAGTTACTAAAATAAGGAACTAATGATTGAAAATATTAAGTACAAGAATGAAGTATTGGCATTAATAGTTAGAAAAAAACAACCTAGAAAACAAGGCGTTAGTTTTTTTACACCTCCTCAATATAATCAACAATTTTCCAATATTATTCATAAGAAACACTATGTAATTAAACCACACACACATAATAAGATACAAAGAAGAATAAACAACACATCAGAGGTGATAATAATAGAACAAGGAAAATTAAGAGTAGATTTTTATACAGATTCAAAAAAATATTTATTTAGCAAATTGCTTTTTAAAGGAGACATCATACTACTTATTAATGGGGCTCATGGATTTAAGATATTAAAAGATACAAGAATGATTGAAGTCAAACAAGGGCCATATAATCCTAAAACAGATAAAGAGAAATTTGAGCCAATTGATGAAAAACAAATCAAAATTAAATAAATTTTTTCCAGTTAGCAAACCAGAGATATTAAATTATGATATAAAATTTATTGTAAACTCAATAAAAGATGGTTGGATCTCATCTGAAGGTAAACAAGTTAGAGAGTTTGAACAAAAATTATCCAAATATATTGGTAGAGATTTTGGTATTGCAGTTTCAAGTGGAACAGCAGCTTTAGAAATTGCAGTAAAATCATTAAAAATGAAAAAGAATAGTGAAGTTATTATGTCTAATTTCACCATAATATCGCCAGCTATAGCTATTTTAAAAGAAGGGTTACAACCTGTATTTGTGGATGTTGATCTTAAAACTTGGAATTCAACATATGAAGCTATAATTCAAAAAGTTACAAAAAAAACAAGATGCATTATAGCTACTCACACTTACGGTTTTCCAATGGAAATTGATAAACTAGAAACTTTTTGTAAAAAGAATAGTATTTTCTTAATAGAGGATGCTGCTGAAATGGTATGTCATAATTTCAAAAAAAAATTTTGTGGAAATTATGGGGATATAAGTATTTATAGTTTTTATGCCAATAAACATATCACAACAGGAGAAGGTGGAATGATTTTTACAAATAATAATGATTTAAAAAATATTTGTAGTGATATGAGAAATTTATGTTTTGGAAAGAAAAATAGATTTAATCATTATGCTATAGCTGGGAATTATAGAATGACCAATATGCAAGCAGCATTAGGCATTTCTCAACTATCAAGAATAAGCTCTATCATTAAAAGGAAAAAAATGATTGGTAGATTGTACTATAATATTTTAAAGAATTATGATGATATTTTATATATTCAAAAACCCAAATATAAAAAATTTACAAATATATATTGGGTTGTAGGAATTTATATTAATAAAAAAATTGATATCAAAACTTTAAGAGAAAAATTGCTTAATTCAGGAATACAAACTAGAGATTTCTTCTATCCATTAAATAAACAAGATGCATTTATTAATTATCCCTTTTATAACAAAGTATTTAAAAATTCTGAAGATCTCTCTAAAAATGGTTTTTATTTACCGAGTTTTTTAGGAATTAAACCTAGTGAAATAAAAATAATTTGTGAAAAACTATTAATTTTTTTGAATGAAAAGTAATAATATAGAACGATCAAACACACAAAAAGGTATTTTATCTTTTATTGAATACTTTATTAGATCTGTTCCAATTTTTTATATTATAGCAAGAAAAATTGTCAGGTTTACAGATATATTCGAGGAAGATGCAAAGGGAGTGAAATTATTAAATTTTAACAATAAGAAGATAAATATTATTGATATTGGTGCATCAGATGGGATTGCAACAAAATTTTTTATCAAAAATCTTGATGTTAAAAAAGTCTATTGTTTTGAACCTAATATTCATTATTGCAAAATAATGAAAAAAAAATTTAAACTTAGTAAAATAAAAGTAGTTGTTAAAGAGATGGCGGTAGGTAATAAGGTTGGAAAAATTAAGATATTTATACCAAATTACATTTTTTTTGGAAAACGTTTCCCATTAATAACTTACACATTCTATGATAAAAAAAAATGCTTAGACCAAATTAAAAAAGATTTTTTAAGTTATAAAAGTTTTATTATTGAGAAAACGTATCTGAAAATTTTTAAACCACCCACTTTCAAGGATGAGATTAATTTAATTAAAATAGATATAAATGGAAATGAGTATGATACACTCTTATCTTTAAAAAGGGTTATTGGTAAAGATAAACCTGCTTTATTAATTGAAGGTTTGGATGATATAAAAAAAATAAAATTTTTTTTAAAAAAATTTAGATATAATTCTTATATTTATAAAGATAAAGAATTAATAAAAAATTCAAACAATGAAAAAAGCTTAAATTATTATTTTCTTCAAGAAAACCATGTAAAAATTCTAAATAAGTAAATGAACAAGAAGTATTATAAAATTTCATTTATTTTTTTTTTAATAATAATAAATATTTTATTAATTCACAAATATAACATCTTCAATGGGGATGATGGTATTTTAATTCCACATATAGCTGATTATCATTTTTTTCATTTGAAAGACTCAATAATCTGCAAGGAATGGCCCATACACAAATTTTACCTCATACTATTAAGTGATTTGTATTTAAACTATTATGAGTTAGGTGCAAAATTATTAACTTTAATAGATGTGGAATTTATAAATATAAAGTTTTTTACCTTAGTGCTATTTTTTTTTTGTTTTATAATTTTTTATCAATCGAAACAAGACTCCACCAATCTATTTTGGTATGCTTGTATTTTTCTTACACTTGAACCATTTTTGGTCATGTCGCACTCTATAAGACATGATATTTTTATTTTTTTTGGTCTATCAATTTTACTCTATATTTTATTTAATTTTGAAAAACATAAAAATTATTCATTTTTTATATTACCTATTATTTGGCTTTTACTACTTACACATCCAAGTGGATATCCATTTATAATAATTTCCATAATATATTTATTTATATTTAATAGAGATAAATATTACATTTTCTTACCACTAGGTTTACTTGCAATATTTATACATATTTGGATTAACGATATTACTTTTATTCAAATAATTGAGCTTTTTAAAAATAGATATACAGAACAAGAAAAATATTTAATAGGTTCAGAAAATGCTTTTACAATTGAAAAAATAATTGATTATTTTTGGTACGCAAAATATAAAAGGCACTTATTAGAAATATTAATTTTTATACCTTATCTTCATTTAGCTTTTTATTTTAAAAAACTTTCCAAAAAAGAAAAGTTTTTTTACTTAATACCTTTAGTCACATTAGCAATGTATCAGATGCTTAATTATTTTAACGTGTCTTATTTTAAGCATTTATATCTAATATTTTTATCTATCTATATCAAATTGAATTATGACTATTTCATAAAAATAAAATTTAATAATTCTTTTAAAATCTCTTTAGTAAAAATTTCATCAATTTTATTTATTATTGTTTATTTTTGTATAGCATTTATTTTTCTGCCACATGATAGTTGGGGTCATTTAATAAAAAATAAAAGTAAAATTGACAGTTATATTGAAAATAAAAATCTATTAGTTGCTGCTCCACTTTATTATGGATTTTTATTTCCTAAAAAATCATCTAAATACCTTCCAATAAGACAACTAGGTGATAAACGTTGTAAAGAAAGTATAGATTTTAAAAATCAAATTGACATTTTAATGATTGATACCAAATCATTAAATGAGTCACAAAATGACAATCCACAATTTAAATATTTAAATTTCTATTTAAAGAAAATGAAAATGGTTGAAAAAATAAGAATTGGGCGTTTAGCAACTCAAAGTTTGAATAAAGATGGTTTCCTTTATATTTATAGAATAAAATAATTAAACGTAAATATGATGTTAATTTTATGATATTTTTTATTTCTGATTTTGTCGGTAGAGAATTGATTTTATTTATAATCAAAAAATTTAAAAAAGATATCAAAATTGTTGTGGTTGATACAAAGGACAAGCTTACTATAGCGTTTTTAAAAAAAAATTTACAAAAATCAAAAATTATAATTTGGGATAATAATAATAATTCAAAAGCTATTAAAGAACTAGAAAAAATAAAACCTGAGAAAATTTTTTTATTATGGTGGCCTTATATTCTTAATAAAAGAATATTAATAATACCAAAATACGAAACTATAAATATTCACCCAAGTTACTTGCCATTTTACAAGGGGAAAGACCCAAACTTTTGGGCTTTAATAAATAATGGACCTTATGGTGTTTCTATCCACAAAGTTACCTCCAAAATTGACAGTGGAGATATATTATTCCGAAAAAAAATTACAAATATAGATTTCAGTTACGATGCTAAAAAATTATATGAATTAAATAAAAAAAAAATTATTATTTTATTTAAAAATAGCTATAAAATATTAAGAAAAAATGAAATTACAAAAGGAATACCCAATAAAATAGTTGGAAGAACTAATAAAAGAAAAAATATGATTAAAAAAGCTAAATTAGATCTTAAAAAATATTACAAAGGAGAAAATATAATAAATTTATTAAGGGCTAAAAATTTTAAACCACATGAAGGAATAATATTTAAAAAAAATAAAAAAGAATTTTCGATCAATATTAATATAAAATTAATCAAATCTAATTAGTATTAACAATTAATGAATTAGGATAATTCTAAGAACAAATATCCAAAATAACAAACAGTGTTGGAAATTAAAAAAGACACAAAATATTTAATATAAATAAATTATTATTTACTCTAATAGTTGATATTAAATTTCAATTATATAAACGAAAGAATAGATTTTATATGAGGGTTGATAATTGTTTGTTTGATGATAAGTTTTTTAATTTGATATAAGCTTAACCATATAAAGTTTTCAGATGGTAATTTAATATTTTTAGCACTATTATCTTCAATTAATATTGCTATATTCCTTTTTTTATAAAATCTACCCCCATCTTCTAAAATAGCTTTTTTAAAAATAATTTGTTTATTATTACTTTTTATAAAGTAATCTGTAAAATAAGGCTTTTTTCCTCCATGATGTTTATTAATATTGCTAAAAGTGGCTTGCAATGTAGGAGCTAAATGAATTTTTCCATAATTTCCTGGTTCGATTTTAAATTGACATAAATAATGAGGTATACCATTAAATCTACCCCTTATTAATCCTAGCAAACCAGCTTTATTATAATATTCTTTTATTAAAGGTTGTTGCCAAGAACTTTGCTTAATTTCTCTATTTTTAGTGAAAAGTTCAACTCCTATAATTTTAAAAAAACTATTCTTGGTATTTTCTAAATTTCCATTGGAGTTAAAGTTCCAATTTTTTAACTCATTTAAATTAACAATTTTGGTTTTACTATTATTTTTTTTTTTTATCATTAAAATTTTTTTACACAAAGATTCATATGTAAAAAAGATAGACCAGTCTTTTTGTTTTTCAAAAAAAAATTCTGATGATACGTCATCAAAGTAAAAATTGTTTTTTTTAAGTAATAGATTGAATTCTTTAAGATTATTTTTATATAGATTTTTCATAAAAATTAATAGTTTTGAGTAATGATTTAGAAAACGTATTTTTACATCTCCAACCGATTTTTTTAATTTTTTTTGAGTCTAAAGAATATCGATAATCATGACCTGGTCTATCTTTTACAAACTTAATCAAGTTAAGATAGTCATAATTTTTATTTCTTTTTATAAATAGCTTAATTATAAGTTTTACTAATCTTAAATTATCTATTTCAAGGCCGGACCCTATATTATAAATTTGACCAATCTTACCACTTTGGATTACTTTTAAAATACCATAGCAATGATCATCCACATATATCCATTCTCTGATATTTAAACCCTTACCATACACAGGAATTTCTTTTTTTCTAATCAATGATTTTATTATAGTGGGGATAAATTTTTCTTTATGTTGATTTGGTCCAAAATTATTACTACACCTTGTTATCATAGTGGGTAGTCCAAAGGTCTTACAGTAAGAATTAACCAGATGATCAGCTGCTGCTTTACTAGCTGAATAAGGTGAATTTGGGTTTAAAATACTTTTTTCAGAAAATACTCCTCTTTTAATAGAGCCATAGACTTCATCAGTAGAAATTTGTAAAAATAAACATTTTTTATTAAAATTTTTTTTTACTTTAAAGGGTTTCTCGAACCAATAATCATAAGAGCATTTTAAAAGATTATGTGTGCCTACTATATTAGTATTAACAAATTTATTTGGTTTTTTTATTGAGTTATCTACATGACTTTCTGCTGCAAAATTTATAACTGTATCAATATTATGTTTTAAAAATATGTCAGACATTTTTTTTTTATCACAAATATTGACTTTATAAAAAAAATAATTTTTTTTTTTTATTTTATATATCTTTTTATTTGCCGCATAACTTAAATTATCAACATTAATAATATTGTAGTTTTTTTTTAGAATAATTTTTAAAAAATTTAATCCAATAAAACCTGCCCCTCCTGTAATTAAAATATTTTTCATGAAATAGATTTGATAATTTTTTTTAAATATTCTGAATTATTTGTATTATTTTTTATTATTTTTTTGATTTTTTTTAAATTGATAAATTTTTGTTTGAATGCTATTTCTTCAAGTACTGCTATTTTAAAACCATGTCTTTTTTCTAAAGTTTTAATAAAGACTCCAGTTTCCAACAAATTTTCAAAAGTTCCCATATCCAACCATGAAAATCCTCTACCAAAAATACTTAACTCAACCTTTTTTTTTTTAATTAGTATATTATTAATATCTGTGATTTCTAACTCACCTCTTTTTGAAGGTTTGAGTTTATTATACATCTTTAGCACTTCATTTGGATAGTAGTAAAGACCTGTAACAGCTAGATTCGAATTAGTTTTTTTAGGTTTTTCGATTATTTTTATAATTTTTTTCCCCTTCAGAGTTATTATACCATATTGATTGGTATCTTGGACTGGATAAGCAAAAAGAGTGGCTTTATCTTTATTTTTTTGAGCGTTATAAAGAAAATTTTTTAAATACTGACCGTAAAAAAAATTATCACCTAATATAAGAAAAAAGTTATCTTTTTTAATAAAAGATCTTGATATATTTAATGCCTCAGCTATCCCATTTGGTTTTTCTTGTACTTCATAAATAATATTAATTCCTAAATGTTCACCATTACCAAATAAAGCCTCATAATTTTCAATATCTCCAGGATTAACAATTATTAGTATTTGCTTAACACCTGCTAGCATCAATATTGATAGTGGATAAAATATCATCGGCTTATCATACACAGGTAACAAATGTTTATTTATATAATTAGTTACAGGGTTTAATCTACTTCCTTTACCCGCTGCTAAGATCACACCTTTTATCATTTTATAATTTTTTTCATAATTGATATCTGTGTTTTATCTGCAAAAGCCTTTAATGCAACTTTTCTAGAATTATACTTCATTAAATCTAACTTTTTATGGCTTGTGTTTATTGCTAAATCAATATTTTTAGCTAAATTAATAATATCTTTATTATCACATTTATAGCCAGTTATGTTATTTTTAACATGTTTTAAAGCATCTCCAATATTAAAAGTAATACATGGTATGGAAGCCATCATTGCCATATTTAACATAGTAGGTCCTGTTTCATCTATAGAAGGAATGATACAAAAATGAGATTTATTAAAAACTTTATTTAATAACTTTTGACTCCTAGTGTAGTTAAAATTTTCTGTTTCGACATTTAAGGCTTTAAAGTAATTTTTTTTTGCACCGATTGTGATGATTTTAATTTTATCTTTATGCTGATTTGCTTTTAAAGCTTTTAAAAAAAAAATTAAACCTTTTCTATATGTATCAAGATCAGAGGTACCCAATAAAAAAATTGTTTTATCATTATATCTTTTTTTTGTAAAATTTGTTTGTTTAAAAATATTTGGATTAACGCCAAGAGGTATATTGTAATGTTTTAAATTGTTAAATATAGAGGATTCTTTCGATCTTTGCATTTCAAAGTATGAACTGGCTAAAATTTTTGGTTTTATAAATTTAATTAATTTTCTTTTTTCTAATAGATTATTATTTGGATTACCTTTAAAAAAAAAATTATTAATACCTGGGCACTCAGAACAAGTTTTTTTATATCCATCACAACCTAATGAATAAGAACATCCACCAGAAAAATTTTGCATGTCATATAAGCGAAAATATATTTCACAATTAAATTCATTTTTTAGTTTTAGTATATTTTTAAAATCTAAAAAATTTGGAACTGAATGAACTATAATACATTTAATTTTTTTTTTTTTAATAATCTTTCTAATTTTTTTAGAATTTATTTCAAAGTTAACACCTGAGTCTAAAAAAGAATAATCAATGTTAGTTATATTAAGATAATTCTTAATTTGAGAAATTTTAGATTGTAATTTATAAATAAGATTATTCTTTACATTAAAAATTTTTTTGTTTTTTTTAGTCTTTCTAGCTACAAATAAAAATGATTCAAATCCAATTTTATTTAAATTCATATGAAATTTGTATGAGGCCTCCCCAGCACCTCCATTGTCTGTAGAGCTAAAATTTAAAACTACCGTATTATTTTGATAATTAACCATTTAATCCTAAGTAAATTTGCAGCATAATTAAGTAATAATATTTTATAAGAAATTATAAGTTTAATTTTAATTTTATCTGTTAAAAGTAAAGAATTCTTTAAAAGTTCAATTAAAGGAAAAAAAAATTCTATTTTTTTAGTTCTATAAATTTCAAATATATTTTTCTTGTTACTTGTTCCAGATTTTCCCAACTGCATAAGTCCTTCATCTATTCTCTTGAATTTACCCCATAAAACCATGTGAATCATATAATGCAGATCACACCCTAGAAAAGATTTATCTTTAAAGTTTAATTTTTTTAAATGTTCCTTCCTAAAAAGAGACCAAAATCTAGCATTCGCATCCCATGTTGATAATAGACAAGCAATTCTTTTATAAGGTTCATTATCTTCTATGGAAAAATCCCCAACACGTTTTGAATTAAATGGATGTTTAAAAAATTTTGTAGGTGAAATTGAAGCAACATAATCTTTATTTTTAAGTAAAAAATTAATATTTTTCTCTATAAAATCTCTGCTTCTAAAATCATCAGCCGCATGCCACATAAAATATTCAGAGGTAGATTTTTCTAAAACAAATTGAAAATTAGATTCAAGAGTTATTTTTGCTTGTTGATTAAAAACTTTAATTCTTTTGTCACTTTTTTTAAAAAAGCTAATAATTTCAGATGTATTATCAGTACTACAATTATTAGAAATTATAATTTCTAAATTTTTATAATTTTGATATACGATTGATATCAGGGCACGTTTTAAAGTAACTGAACCATTATAAACAGGTATACCAACACTTATCGTGGGTTCTTTCATTTAATTTTTAATTTCTTAATATAAGGGTGTAAAATGTAAATATCGATTTTTTTATTAATTTTAAGATATTTTAAATATTTTAATACTTCATCTTTTAAATTCCAGATAAAAATAACCACAACATCATACTTATTAATTTTAATCTTTGATGGCTCTATGATCTTAATACCTGTTCCTGAAAGAAATTTGTTTTGTTTTGTTCTTGATTTATCAAAAAGCAAATCTATTGTTTTAAAATCTACATTACAAAAATTTAAAACTGAACTAGTTTTTGCAGCAGCTCCAAACCCTGCTATATGTTTATTTGTCTTCTTAATATTTTTAAAAAATAATTTTATATGGTTAATTTTTTGGTATATATTTTTTGATATATTTTTATAATATTTAATTTTTTTTACATTTTTTTTTATTTCATCTTTAAGGATATCCTTCATTCTTTTAGTTTTGATTTTATTATTGTTACTTTTCATTACGTAAATTCTAAGACTTCCACCATGTGTATTAATTTTTTCACAATCAAAAACATCAAGCTTGTATCTCTTCAAAACTTCTATTACGGAATGTAATGTGTAATACAAATAATGCTCATGATAAATATTGTCATACAAGCCATCTTCTACTACTTTACATAAATATTGAAATTCAATAATCAATATCCCTTTATCAGATAATATATTTTCCATACCTTTAATAAAATCATTGAGATTTTCAATATGGGCAAAAACATTATTTGCAATAAGAATGTCAGCTTTTTTATACTTTGAGACTATTTTATTTGACAAATCGTAGCTAAAAAAATTATTTATAGTTGTTACTCCTTTGGCGTTAGCAATTTTTGCTGCAAACTTACTTGGTTCAATTCCTAATAAATTAGTTTTTTTTTCGTTAAAATATTGAAGCAAATAACCATCATTTGATCCAATCTCGATTATAAATTTTTTTTTTGAATCAAATTTTTTGCACAATTTTATTGCAAAATTTTTGTATAAGTCTAATGAGCTTTTTGATGTTGAGCTTAAATATGGATATTCTTTATGAAAAATAATTTCTTTTTTAAGGTTATGTTTTGTTTGAACTAAAAGACACGATTTGCATAACACCAGGGCTAAATTATATTTTTTAAAATTAGCCGGTTTATCCCCTAAACTGTTAGCTAATGGAAGTTTACCAAAATCATGAATTATAGTTGTTTCTGATTTACAGGATTTACATTTTGTCATTTATAATTTTTAATTATCAAATTCTATATAATATACTTCACATCAATAAAGTTAGTTTTAGGAATTTTTTTTAGGAACCTAATATAATTTGGCCAAGGTGTTAACAAAATATAAAAGTTATCTTTATTATATTTTAATTTACTTCTAACCAAACTTCTAAATCTACCATTGAGTTTAATTTTTTTTACCATTTCATCATAAACTTCAAATTTTAAATTATTTTTTGAGATAAATCTTTCAATAAATTCTATGGATTTAGAATTTCTAATATCATCTGATCCAGGTTTAAAGCTAGCTCCTAAAAAAATAATTTTTTTTAACTTAAAATTCTTTATCTTATTTTTTGCCATTAATACCATTTTTTTGGTTATGATTGAATTTATGGATATAAAATTATGTAATAAATTATCTTTTTTAATAAATTTAGATGAATAGTTGCTTAATGCGTTAACATCTTTAGGTAAACAAGATCCCCCGTAGCCAATGCCTGGATGAAAGTAACTTGAAATTTGAGCGGGATTACCAAACCATCTTTTATCAAGTTTTACAGCTTCAAATGATTTTTTTAAATCTATCGTTTTTACTTTTGTTGATAGTAAACTCATAAAATTAGAAAAGGAAATCAAACTAGCCAAAAGACTATTGGATAGGTACTTAATAAATTCTGCAGTTGTAAAATTAGTCAATATATATTGTGAATTAAAATCTTTATAAATTTGACGCATAATTTTTACTGTAAATTTATTATCAGTGCCTAAAACTATTTTTTCTGATTTAAGAAAATCATTAAATGCAGAACCTTCTCTTAAAAATTCTGGATTTGAGCAGATATATATATTTTTATTGTTTATAAATATTTTTTTTTTAATAAATTCAGCTGTACCCGGTAAAACTGTTGATTTAATAACTAATATTATTTTTTCTCTTTTAAATTTTTTTAAATTTTCGCACACTTTATAAACATATTTTAAATCAATAGCTCCATTCCTTTTTGAGGGGGTACCTACACAAATAAAAATTACGTTTATCTTATTATGAAAGATTTTCTCTTTGTTGGAAAATTCTATTCTATTTTTAAATTTTTTTAGATTTTCCACTATATTTGGTTCTTCAAAATCTATTTGATTTCTTTTTGTATTAACTAATCTTTTACTATCATTTTCTATTGCATTTATTTCAAAACCTTTTTTTGCCAGAACCACAGCTGTAACAAGCCCAACAAAACCTAAGCCTATCACATTAATATTGAGTTTTTTTTTAATCACGTTAATTAATTGATCTTATATATTTGAGGTACTTTATTATTCCCCCTTCAAGGCTAATCCTAGGTTTATAATTTATCATTTTTTTTGCTAAGTTAATATTTGGACATCTTCGTTTTGGACTATGTGTAAGGTAATTTTGATCTTTATTTTTTTTGAATTGAATCTTAAGATCTGATTTATATATTTTTTTTACACACTTAGAAAATATTTTTGTAAATTTTAAAACAGAAACTTCATTATTAGGATTCCCAATATTAATAATATTAAAACCTTTTAGATTTAAAGTGTTAATATAGCCAATAATTGCGTCTGCAATATAACAGAATGTTCTTGTTGGTTTACCATCTGAATATATTACAAATTTTTTATTATTGATGGCAGATGATGCCATATCAGATGGTAAACGACCATCTGATAACCTTAATCCTGGTCCAAAATTATTAAATGGTCTAACTACATTGATGTTTAATTTAAATTTTTTTGAGTAGATATATACCAATGTTTCACAAAATCTTTTCGACTCATCATAACAGGCTCTTGGTCCAACACATGAAACATTACCATTATAATTTTCAGATGTTGGAATATTTTTTTTGTCAGGGTTCCCATAAATTTCACTTGTAGAAAAAAATAATATTTTTATTTTCTTTTGTTTTGCATATTCTAAGATAATTTTTAATCCTTCAACATTTGCCATAGCAGTTTCTATTGGTTTTTTTCTATAAGCCACAGGAGAAGCAAATGTCGCTGCATGAATTATAATATCTGGCTTATATTTATAAATTATTTTTTTAGATTTTGTTACATCTTGTTTAAGAAAAATTAAATTTTTATTTTTTAAGTTCGTTGAATTAGATGTATCTATAAAAATAATCTTTTTTATTGAAAGTTTTTTAAAATAATGGATGAAATATAGTGATAAATATGTTCCTATAAAACCATTATTTCCAGTAATCATCAATGTTTTATTGAAAAAATTTTTTTTATTAGAATGATGTTTATAAATCAAAGAAAGATCATCAATAATAATTTTGTTATTCAGTAAGTTTTTATAATTCATTTTATGTATAATGTTATAGATAATAATTCTTGTTATTTATAAAATTATCAAATTTTTTTATTATATTCAAGTGATGTTTGTAATTATAATCTTTAATAGCATACTCATAAAAATTAGTATCTAAATTATTAATTGACTTATCAAATTTATTTTTGAAATCATCTAAATCTTGAAAGTAAATATTATTTGCTCTTAAAATTCTGTGCATTAAATAACATTCTAAGACTTCTTCTGTATCTATGTTTAATCTTAATTTGTTGAGCTTCATCAACATGTCTCTGTAAATTTTAATACTAGATGGGTTAAAGTTATATTTATAGTTAATACTAGGATTATTTAATGATGCGTTAATTACATACTTTTTATTATAAGCATATTCAAAACTTACTGACCCATAAACAGTTAAAACAAAGTCAATTTTATCTTTAATTATTGAATGGTGTGAAACTGATGAATCTAATATTGTAATATTTTTAAATTTTTTACTAAGGTTATTAATTATTTCCATATTACCAGGTAAATAATCTGGATGCGTTTTAATATACCAGTCATAATCTGTTTTATGAGAAACACTGGCTAAAAAAGATATCCATTCATAGAAATCAATAAATAAATTATCTCCTAAGCCATTTGGGCTATCAAAAAAACAGTGAGCGGCAATTAAAACCTTTATTTTTTTTGTTTTTTTTAAAACTTTTTCATCATTCTTTGTACTCCAAGCTGATTTTTTAGAATATCTCATATCAACTCCAATATTTCCTTTCATTCTCTTTTCAAGGTTTTTTTTTGATAATTTTAGTAGTTTTATTTTTTCCCTAGAGGTGAACAATGTTTTAAAATTTTTTTTGTGATAAACAAATTTTTTATACGGTATGTTATTTTTTTTAGATAAATAAAAAGTATCTTCTATACTTGTGGTATATACGGGAATATTTTTTTTAATCGCAAATTTTGACACAATACCTGACCAATAAGTAGCGTGGGTAATAATTACAGATTTAACAGAATTAGATTCAAAAAAATTTTTCCAGTATATTATTAATTTAATAGAATCTTCTAAATAGATATTAAACTCCTTATTATCTAATTCGACAGTGGGTACCCGATATTTTTTAAGATAGTGATCATATAAAATAGGACCAAAATTGATATTATAAATATTTAAATTATAAAAATCTTTTTTATTTTTTATTTTTTTAATTATTTTTTTTAAAATTAGTGATGATTCATTTTGATTTAAATATACTCTATTTTTCAAATATTCAATATTAGTTATAGATGATAAAAGTTGATAATAAAATGTCTTTGAAAATAAATTAAAAATATTTAAAATTTTAGATTTTAGATTATAAATTATATTAAAATCATATATCAAAACTTTACATTCATATTTTTTTATTAAAGAATTTAATAAATATAATACAGAAATATGGCAAGCTCTTGTTGGATTATTTTCTATTAAAATTACTTCTTTGTAATTTTTATTTTTTTTTAATTTAAATTTTTTTTTTACAAACTTTAAAAATAATTTTTCTTTATGATCAATTTTGTAAAGATTAATATAATAATTAAATCTATTTAAAATTTTTTTCATTAATTAAAATTAATTATTTTATTACAATATTTCAAATTTTCTTTTTTATGAGATATAAAAATTACTGGTTTTATTTTATTTAAATTTCTTATTAATTTAATAACATTAGCCTCATTTTTAGAGTCTAAAAAATTTGTAACCTCATCAAAAATTAATAACTCTGGATCTCTATACAAAACTCTAGCAATTAAAATTCTTTGTTTTTGTCCACTAGACAAAGCACTTCCGTTATCTCCCAACTTAAAATAAAGATTATTGATAAATTTTTCCATATTTAATAATTTTAAAATTTTAATTATTTTTTTTTTATTAATTTCTTTTTCTAGAACTATATTTTCAATTAAAGATGAATTTAGTATTATTGAGCTACTACTAACGTATCCAATTTTTTTTTTCCAATTATCTAGATCTAAATATATGCTTTTTCCATAATGATAAATATTTCCTGAGTTAGGTGCTATTAATCCACAAATGATATTGAGCAAAGTCGTTTTGCCTGAACCAGAGGGTCCAAGAATTCCAACAAAATCTTTTTTTAAAATAATATAATTGAATTTTTTTATAATTTTTTTATTTTTTGTGAAGCTAAAATTTAAGTTATGCAAATAAAGAAATGATTTTTTATGATTATTGATATTTTCTTTTGTTATTAATTCTTTATTTTTGAATATTTTTTTATCACTTTTAAATGAACTAACGCTTAACTCATTAACTAACATATTTATAGATGGGTAGGTTGTTCTCATTGTAATAAATGATGAAGATATTGAGCCATATATGGGTATAAAACGAATTGATATAATTGATAATAATATGACTAATTCAAATATCTCATCAGTATTAAAAAATTTAGTTAAAATATAAAGCAAACAAATAAAAAAAATTATAAAAATAACTTCAATAATTAACTTTGGTGTGGCAACAATTATATTTTTTAAAAATTTTAGATTTTCTAATTGAGTTTGAATTTTTTTAAAGTTTTTATTATAAAAATCATATAATAAGTAAATTTTAATTTCTTGAATTAATGATCTTTCATCATTTAGATGTTTAATATGTTTTGCTTTTAGGATTTGAAATTTCTTACTTATTTTATCAATATTTTTCTTATAAGTCCTAAATATTAAAAAAAGTATTAGTGCTATAGAAAATAAAAACAATATTCCCTGAAAAAGTCCTATCTTTATAATTAATATTAAAAAGAAACATACTATTAGAAATTCTTTAAGAAGTGTCATAGATGAATTTAAAAAAATTCCAACTTGATCTATGTCATGTGATAAATTTCTTACTATCAATGAAGAGCTAACTTTTGAAAAATATAGATAATTTCTCTCTAAAATATTTATATGGAGTTTAACAGCTATTTTGATAAGAAATTGCTTAATAAATTTATTTTGCACCACATTAATTAAAAATGCTACAGAATTTTTTATTAAAAAAATTAGTATTATTATTACACTTAGCGATTCAAGAGATATATATGAATCTAATAGGCTAAAGTATTTTTCATCTAGCAAGATTGAGTTTTCTTTTTTAAAATAATAGTTTGCAAAAATTGGAATTGAAGAGATGCTTATTACTTCTAGTAATGAAATAAGTAATAATAATAAAGCTATTATTAAAAAAAATAATAGCTCCTTATTTGAAAAAAAATTAAATAAATTAGCTTTATTTTTTTTCATGATATATTTTAAACCAATCACAAAATAATTTTATACCATTTGATGGGGTAGTTTTTGGATTATAATTAAGCACCTTCTTTGCTTTTAGAATGCTAGATTTTGTATTTTTAATATCTCCTTGTTGAAATTTAACATAATCTATTAATATTTTTTTATTATAATTTTTTTTAAGCAATTGAACAATTTTCATTAAACCTATAGATTTTGAACATCCTAAATTAAATACTTCTGAAGAATAACTTGTTTTTAAGATTATAGAATTAACAACACCTTGAACAATATCATCTATGTAAGTTAGATCTCTTGTGTGATTACCATAATTAAAGACTTTTATTGGTTTATTCTTAAGTATATTTTCAGAAAATTTAAATAACGCCATATCAGGCCTTCCCATTGGTCCATAAACTGTAAAAAATCGAAAACCTGTTGTTTTAATTTTATAAATTTCTGAATAAGCAGTAGCCATGCTTTCATTGGCTAGTTTAGTAGCTGCATAAAATTGAATTGGTTTACAATTTGAGTCCTCTTTAAAGGGTAATTTCTTTATATTTCCATAAACACTGCTAGTGCTAGCATAAACAAGATGTTTTACCTTTGTTATCCTTGAGAGTTCTAAAATATTAAAAAAACCTTGCACATTAGTCTCATAATATTTATTAGGGTATTTAATTGAATATCTAACTCCAGCCTGAGCAGCAAGATTTACAATTGCGTCAAATTTATGATTGCCTAGTTCTTGGATTAATTTATTTTTATTTGAAATATCAATTTTCTTGAATATGAAATATTCTTTTTTGACCTTAAGTGATTTTAATAATTGTATTCTTTTTTTTTTTAGATTTACATCATAATAGTTATTTAAATTATCTAATCCAATAATTTGATGACCCATTTCTAAAAGTTTCTTACTTAAATGATAGCCTATAAAACCAGCACACCCCGTTATTAATAATTTCATTTGTTCTCCTTTTTTATAAATGTAATTAAATTTTTTATTACTCTTGTTTGATCAACTTTCCTTAAATGAAAGTGAATTGGTAAGCTAAATGAATTTTCATAAAAAGAATTAGAATTTTTATATACAAATTTGTTATTTTTTGATTCAGTTTTAAACATAATTATTGGGATATAATGTTGTTGTAATATAATATTTTTTTTAAGCATAAATTTAAAAAGAGAAACTTTAGATAATTTAATTTTTTTAAAATTTACTCTTACAGTAAATAAGTGCCATGAATTAAAATTCAAAAAATTTTCTTGAGGTAGGCTTATTATATCTTTGTATTTTTTTAATAAATTAAAGTAATTTTTTGCTAAAATTTGTCTATATTTTATAAATTTTTTAATTTTTTTAAGCTGTGATAATCCTAACGATGCTGCAATATCACTTAAACGATAATTCAATCCATTCATGTAAACATCATATTTCCAATGCAAATTTGTTCTTTTAATGCCGTGACTTCTTAATAATTTTGCATAACTCGCAATTTTATTATTATTAGTTACTAAAGCCCCACCCTCTCCAGTTGTGATAACTTTTATTGCGTGGAATGAAAAAATAGTAATATCTGAATGTAACCCACATCCAACTTTTAATTTTTTTTTACCCATTGTATAAGATGATCCAAATGCATGGCAAGCATCCTCTATTATCTTAAATTTATATTTTTTTTTAATATCATTAATGTTCTTTAAATCACATACATGTCCTCCATGATGCATAACAAATAAAACATCAATTTTTTTCAGTTTATTTTTTTTTATACATTCTAATATATTCTGAGGAGTTACCAATCCTGTATCTTTATCAATATCTGCAAAGTAAATTTGATAATTCAAATTTTTTGATACATTGTATGCTGAAACAAAATTTATTACAGGCATTATAATAATACTTCTTGGTTTTAAATTTAAAGACAATAAGGCAAGATGTATGGCAGAAGTACCACTAGAGCAGGATATAACATTTTTAACATTTAAAAACTTTTTAATAGAACTTTCAAATTTATCAACTTTTGGGCCTTGTGTTAAATAATTTGATGCTAATGTTTCAGTTACATTTTTAATATCCTCTTTATCCAGATAATGAGAACCATATTTAATCAGTTTTTCTTTTTTAAGCATATTTCCTTGAATTCCTTATCATGGAAAATTAAATTTAAAATAAAAATTTAATATTTATAAATTTTTATTTTTAAAAAATATAAAATAGTTTATACATAAAAGCTTAATTAAAAAAAAATTATAGTCTAAATACGTTTATATTAATTGCTAACTGAACTATATAAATCACTTACAAATAATAAATATGGATCATTATAAAAAATTTAAAAAAGAGGGTCTAAAAAATATACACAGACAATCAAAGGATAAAGGCTTTAAAAATTTAACAACAAACTGGGTAAAAAAAGCAACTAATTTTGATTATTCTTATAACTTTGATTGGCTTGGAAGACCAATTATTCAATATCCACAGGACATAATAATATTACAAGAAATTGTCTATAAACATAAGCCAGATTTAATTATTGAAACTGGTATAGCACATGGAGGATCTCTTATTTTGTTCTCATCTTTATTAGAATTATTAAATATCGAAAAAAAGAAAGAGAGAAAAGTTATTGGGATAGATATTGATATAAGAAAACATAACAAAAAATATATAAACAAACATTTTTTAAGAAAAAATATCATATTAATGGAAGGATCCAGTACTGATAAAAAAATTATAGATAAATTAAAAAAATTTACTAAAAATAAAAAAGTAATGGTAGTGCTTGATTCAAATCATACACACGATCATGTATTAGAAGAATTAAACTTGTATAGTGGCTTGGTAAGTAAAAAGCAATATCTTGTCGTAATGGATACTGTTTTAGAAAAAATTTGTAAAAAGTTTCCTGAAGATAGACCTTGGCACAAAGGAAACAATCCAGAAACAGCATTAAAAGAGTTTTTAAAAAGTAATAGAAATTTCAAACTTGACATGATTCCTACTCAAAAATCTATGATAACAGCATCACCAAATGGATTTTTAATTAAAAAATAATCTACCATATTTTCCAGGGTGCTTTATTTTTTTTCCACAGTTTATTAAGCATTATATTATCTTTTAAAGTATCCATGCATTGCCAAAAACTTTTATGCTTATAAGCTACCAGCTCTCCATCTTTTGCAAGTTTAGGCAGTACATCTTTCTCAAATACTAAGTTTTCTTTATTTCTAAAATATTTAAAAATTTTTTTATTTAAGATAAAAAAACCACCATTAATCCAACCTTCATTTAGCTGATTTTTTTCTTCAAAGTTGTAAATTAAATCATTTCTAATTTTAACAAATCCCCATCTTGCAGGTGGCCTAACAATGACCATAGTTGCAAGTTTTTTTTGTTTAAAGTGATGATTTATAACTTTTTTAAAATCTAAATTAGCCACCCCGTCTCCATAAGTGACAATAAAATTTTCATTTTTAATTTTATCTTTTAATTTTAAGATCCTAAAACCTGTCATGGAATTTTTTCCAGTAAAATGTGTTTTAATATTAACTTTCTTAAAATCGGTTTCTTTATTTACATATTCACTTATTAATTTACTCTTATAGCCAGTAGCAATTAAAAAATTGTTGATATTAGATGCTTGTAATATCTGAATGATATGCCAAAGTACGGGTTTGTTACCCACTTTGACTAAAGGTTTGGGGGTTAAACTTGTTTTTTCAGCAAGCCTAGTTCCTTTCCCTCCTGCAAGAATTATTACTTCAATTTTTTTTTTTGATTGATTGTTCATACTGTTTATTTTTTTATTAATTTAAGATAATTGATTGTATATATATTATAAATATAATTTGTACATGATTCCAATTTCAAAACCATACATTGACCGTAATGATCAAAAGATAGTTACTTTCGCATCTAAAATTGGATGGGGATCAAAAAAAGATTATTATATAGAAAAATTTGAAAAAGATTTCAAAAAGAAAATTAAAATAAAATATTCTATTGCAACATCTAGTTGTACAGGGGCTTTAACATTAGCGTTGTCTGCTCTTAACTTAAAACCAAACAGTGAAGTAATTCTTGCAGATATTAACTGGATTGCATCAGTTTCAGCAATTTATTCAGCAAGATTGAAACCTGTGTTTATAGATATTGATAAAAAAAATTGGTGCATTTCTCCTGAAAGCTTAGAAAGAACTTTAACAAAAAATACTAAAGCAGTAATAGTTACTCATCTTTATGGAAATGCAGCAAATATAAAAAAGATTTTAAAAATATGCAAAAAAAACAACATATATGTAATAGAAGATGCTGCAGAAGCTCTTGGCTCTAAAATAAAAAATAAGTATCTTGGGACATTTGGTCATATAGGATGCTTTTCATTTCATGGAACAAAAACAATCACAACCGGAGAGGGTGGAATGGTTGTAACAAATAATAAAGATATCTATAAAAAAATTATTTCTCTAAACTCACATGGTGTAAGTAAAAATAAACAATTTTATATTAATCATTTAGGATATAAGTTTAAAATGACTAATATTCAAGCAGCTCTTGGAATTTCTCAGTTAAAAAAATTAGACAAAATAGTAAATAAAAAAAGAAAAATTTTTTTTACTTATAAAAAATATATAAGCTCAAAGAATTTTTTTATGAATGATGAAAAAAAACATGAGTTTAATTCATACTGGATGCCAACAATAGTATGTAAATTAAAAAAATTTGACAGAAATAAATTTCAAAATTATTTAAAAGATAAAAAAGTAGACACAAGGGTTTTCTTTTATCCAATTAGTTCATTTGATATGTTTAAAAAATCTAAAAATTTAAACTCTTATTCGATTTATAAAAAAGGTATTAACCTTCCATCATATTATGATTTAAAATTAAAAGATGTTAAAAAAATATCAGAATATGTAAATAAATTTTTTTAATTTTTAAAAGTTTTATATGCATTCATTTTAAATGATTTTTTTTGCATATATATAAGAGTTCTTTTTAGACAATTTCATATTACTAAATTTAAATATTTTTATCATTTGAATATTTTTATAAAAAGTACCTGCTTTTATTAACTTTACTTCTTTAAGACCAGATAGTCTTTTCATTATTTCTTGCCATATAACTTTACCTAAACCTAAATTTCTAAAATCAACCGAACCAATCAAAATTGATATAGATGCAGACTTATTATTGTTATCAAAATAAACTGAAATATTACCAATATGTTTAAAAGATTTTGTTTTTTTTATACTGATGGTTAAAAACCAATTATTTGACATTGACTTAATATATTTTTTCACAGATGATTTACTATGTATATAGTGTCTATGTCTACTATACCTCATTAATTCTTTATTATTAAGCCACATTAAATATTTTTTAGTAATATTATTATTTGTAAATTTTTTAAATCTTAAGACTTTATTTCTATGTCTAAATATGCCCGGTACTTTTGATGAGATTTTAATCATAAAACAACTATACAATTATTATATATCAAGATTGATTATTTTTATTTCTGAATTGTTCATCTTAAAATTTTTAAATTGGGATATTTTTCCATATTTCAAATAAGACAAAAATAATTTGATAAAAATTCCATGAGAAATTATTAACGTGTCTCTTTTAATATTTTTTTTTAGTTTTTTAATTCTATTAATAATTTTTAATTTACTTTCTACATAATTTTTTTTTAAAAAATTTTTATTATCAAAATCAACATGTAAATAAAATTTTTCCCTAGGTAGTCCTTCAAATTTTCCTACATCAATTTCATTTAAAATTTTTGTTTTTTTAAAGTTAAGTTTCAAATAATTTGCTGTTTGGATAGTTCTCTTTAAATTACTTGTATAGATATCAATATTTTTAATAGATTTAAAATGATTTAATTTTCTTTTCACATCGTACAAAGTTTTTTTTGATGGTGGAATTATTGAATTATTTTTTAAACCTTGAATTTTTCCTTCTTTATTCCATTTTGTAATAAAATGTCTCAACAATATTAACTTAATACTATTTTTTTTCAAAGAAAGTTTCACTTCTTAATCTTAGCCGTTGACACTCTAATAAAACCATATCTCTTAGGTTTATATTTCCCAAATTTACATTCGGTCCAAGTAAATTGATTAAATACATTTGATACTTATGAATCGGACATTCGATTATTAATTTTTCTTTTTTAAAATTTTTTACAATTTTGTTAACTAATTTTTCTTTCAGTTTTCCATTTTTTTCAAAAATACCAGCAGTGCCAGAATTCCTACCTTCTAAGATGATATATTCACTTCCAGCTTCTATTAATAATGAAATTTCTTTGATCCAATCAGATATTTTTAATTGTTTATTTTCATTTTTAGATCCTACCTCGCACAAAACTAAAAATTCTTTTGAAATTTTTTTTGTAATTTCAGCTCTTTTTTTTAAAGACAAATCTATAGTGCCATTTGAAATTTCAATTGTATCTATTTTATTTTTTCTTAAAAAATTTAAATATTCCTTTAATTTATTTTCACTAATAAATTTTTCAAATAATGAACCTCCAAAATATGGCTTAATGTCATAGGTTTTTAACAAATTTATTTTTTTCTTTAAGTTTGGGGTGTTATAGGCTGTTCCCTGTCCAAATTTAAAAAAATCAATATTTTCATGGTTTTCTAAAATATATTGCTTCATTATTTCAAATGGTGTCCCTTCATCTATTATTGAAGTAATTCCATTATTTCTTGGTTTTTTAGTTCTGTAGATTTTTTTTAACATCTTAATTTAAAAATTTATTAGTTTTTTGAAATAATATTTCTTAGTTCTTTTATTGTCAAAAAATCCTTGTTTGAGCTAGAATCATAATAAAAATTATTTTTAACTAATTTAGCTTTAAATTTTTTTTTATAATGTTTGATTGTTCTTAGATTTTTATTAGGTATCAAAATATAATAATCACCAATATCATAACAATATCGAGACTCACTAACCGAAATCATTTCTTCACTTATCTTTTCTCCAGGTCGGATGCCAATAATTTTAATTTTAATTTTTGAATTAATTGCTTTTGCTAATTCTAAAATTTTGTATGATTTAAGTTTTGGTATAATTATTTCACTACCTTGACTATTTATTATTGACCAATCGATGATCTTCAAACATTTATTCATTTCTAAGCTAAATCTAGTCATCTCAGGATCTGTAATTGTTAAGTATTTTTGTTTGTTTAAAAATTGTTTTTTAAGAACTGGAATAACTGAACCTCTAGAACTCACAACATTCCCATATTTTATAATTGAGAAATTCGTTTTTGTCATAAAGTTTCCAGCAGCAATAAATAATTTATCACTACATAATTTTGTTGCTCCATACAAATTTATTGGTGAGGTTGCTTTATCTGTTGATAAAGCAATTACCTTTTTGATATTGCTCTCGTAACATGCTTCAATGATATTTTGTGCACCATATATATTGGTTTTAATATATTCTGTTGGGTTGTATTCTGCGGTGTCAACTTGTTTTAATGCTGCTGCATGTATTACTAAATCTATATTATTGAATGCAATTTTAAGTCTATTTAAATCACGAATATCACCTATAAAAAATCTGATTCTTTTCAACTGATTCGGGCTAAATTGTTTTTGCATTTCAAATTGTTTTAGTTCGTCTCTGCTATAAACAACTATTTTTTTATAATTTTTATTATTTAAGAAATGTCTTACTAGTGCTTGCCCAAGAGATCCCGTTCCACCTGTAATTAAAATGTTTTTTATATTCATAATATATCTAATATTTATCTATTTTTTTCCAAAATTTATATAATTTTTCAAAAATATTTTTTAAATCTTCAACTTTATAATCATAATTACAAAGTCCTATACCCAAATATTCATCATTTTGCAAAGCTTCTGCATTTTTAAAATTTTTGGCTTTATTAGTATTAATATATCTACTCTTCTCTTTTGCGTTAATAAATATCCTTGAAAGAAAATTTCTGTTTTTAAGAATATTTGCATTATAGAGTATGGAATACTTAGTTCCAATTGGTAAATTCTCTAATTTAATAAATTTTTCTATTTCTTTTTTATGAGTTTTTATTAAATTTTTATTTATTCTCATTGCATATACATAATATGAGTGGGTAAAATTGTTTTGGACTATTGGTGTAATGATTCCATCAAATTTTTGGAGAAATTTGTTTAAAAATTTAGCAAGTGTTTGTTTTTTTTTGACTATTCTTTTTAATTTTTTAAGCTGTTCAATGCCTATAGCTGACTCTATTTCTCCCAATCTAAAATTGAAACCTAATATATTGTGGTTTTTTTTCTCTTTTTTATCAACCACAATTTCTCCATGGTTTCTTATTAATTGTAGCTTTCTTGCAATTTCTTTATTTGAAGTGAGTATAACACCTCCCTCCCCTGTTGAAATATGTTTATGATAATTAAAACTATACCCTGCTACATCAGCATACTCGCTAGAAAATTTATTTTTATATTTTGATAATGGTGATTGTGCACAGTCTAAAATAAATTTTAAATTATTTTTTTTACATATTTTTTTTATTGCTGGAATATTTACAGGATGTCCAAATATATCAACTCCTAGTATTGCTTTTGTTTTTTTTGTAATTAGCTTTTCTATTTTTTTTGGATCTATATTAAAAGTTTCTTTTTCGATATCACAAAATACAGGCACCAAATCCCAATTCAAAATTGAAGCCATACAAGCTGTCATGGTCCATGGAGGTAATATTACCTCATCTCCCCTTTTTAAATCTAACGACCCAAATATTGCCACCAATCCAGAAGTCCAAGAATTTACTGTTATTGCATATTTAGAATTATAAAATTTGCATAAATCATTTTCAAATTTTTTAACATATTTTCCACCAAAAAAGTCCGGATGTTTTTCACCTAAGAAATTTGATAAATTACCTGATTTAAGAATTTTTACGACTGATGTAATTTCTTTTTTACCAATTTTGTTAGTAGGAAGTTTTTTCATTTGCAATTTTATTTAGGATTTTATCTGTTAATATAGCTTCTTTTAAATTTTTTTTATAATTTCTATTAATAAAGAAATTATTTAAAACATAATATTGGTAGTTTTGCAAATTTTCGATTAATAAATTTTCCAACTGATTATTTTTTTTTTTCAATTCATACTTTTCTTTTTTTTTAATATAAATGTTTATCTCTTTATTTTTTAATATTAATTTTCCATTTTGATAATAAAAAACTAGTTTGTTATTTTCTATATTTAGTAAAGATGTTGCAAAACAGTTAATTTTAAACTTATTATAACTAATTATGAAGTCTGCTCTTACAAAATTATTCTCTTTATTGTAATATTTCTTTAAAACAGTAATATTTTTTGGTTTTCCAAACATAAAAATAATAAGATTAATAAAATGACATGCATTTTGATAGATACCTTTAGAGTAGTATATCTGAATTTTATTAATTTTTTTTTTTAGAATAAAATTTTTTATCCATTTAAAGATATTTAAATATCTTCTGTGGTAATTAATTAAAATTCTAATATTATTTTTAATTGATAGTCTTAATATTTCATTTGAGTTTTTTAAATTTTCTGTGAATGGCTTTTCACAAATAATATTTTTTGTCATTTTATTTAAAATAATTTTTTTTAGGAATTTAAAATGTGATGAAGTTGTAGTTGCAATAATTATTAAATTAAAATTTATTTTTAATGGCAACTTATCTAGAAAAATTATTTTTTGTGATAGTTCTTTATTAAAATTTTTTATTTGTTTGTATTGTTTTTTATTTTTATCTAATAAATAAATATTCTTAAATTTCTTATTATTTATTATTGATGTAAAATGACTATGTTGAGTATTTAATTTAGAATTTATATCATATTGAAAACCTGCATTTCCTAAACCAATTAAGAGGCAATTCATTTAGAGGTAAAAAAATCACTTAGTTTTGTTGGATCACCAAATTTTACATTCTTTAATAATTTTTTATTAATAATCTTATTTAACAAATAAACTTTAATTCCATAACCTGGTCTACATCTTTTAAAGTCACTAATTTCAAGTCTTGAACCTTTTGTAAAGTCCCCATTATAATAGAGAGATCTAGATCCTTTAGTGATTTGTTTTTCATTTTTTGTTGGTCCATAAAAAATTTTTCCTATTGACGAGTATGCATTTTTGCAATCATTTACAAAAACTTTTAAATCTTTAGCAGTCAATGAAAATTTAGAGTCTATACCAATTCCCTTTTTTAAACATATATGTTTTTCTATTACCTCAGATCCTTGACCTATCGAAACAATAGCTGCCGTTGATCCAATCGTGTGGTCTGAAAACCCTATTTTAATAGCATATTTTTTTTTCATATCAGAGATAGTTTTAAGATTAAGATCTTTAAATTTTGCTGGGTAATTACTTGTACATTTTAACAAAATTATTTTTGATGATCCATATTTCTTAATCAAATTAATTGTCATATCTAATTCTCTCTCACTAGCTAGACCTGAAGAGATTATTATGGGTTTTTTTGTCATAGCTACATTTTTAATTAATACATGATCTGTATTTTCAAATGATGCTATTTTATAAAGTTTACAGTTTATCTTTTCTAAAAACTCCAAAGATTTAAGATCAAATACGGAACTAAAAGGAGTTAAATTTTTACTATAACTGTACTCAAATAATTCTTTCGTTAAATCATAAGATAGGTGAGATCTCTTATATAATTCATAATAATATTTTCCATACCAAATATTTTTTTTATTTGTTATTTGAAAAATTTTTTTTTTTAAATTAACAGTCATCTCCTCTGGATCAAAAGTTTGAAATTTAACCATTTGCGCCCCGCTCTCTGCTACTTTATCAATTATTTTTTTTGATATTGTTAGAGATTTTTGATGATTACCTGATATTTCAGCTATTATTAAAGGGTTATTATTGTTTGCTTTAAAGAATCTGTTTATTTTGTTCATACCTCCATTCAATATCAGAAACAAATGAAAATGACTACTTATTTAGAATACTAATTCGTTTGAGGCTTCTTTTTTTTATATCTAAAAAACTACTATTTTTAAAAATCTTACTAATATTGTCTTTAAAATTAAACCTTATATTTGAACCTGTTATAAAATAATAAAACCTGTCTATAGAAGTCTTTAAATTCTTTATTTCTTGATAGCCATCCTCTTTAAAATCAAATACCCCGTGTTCTATAATATTTTCTAAATTAGAATTTTTAGAAAATTTTATTTCTTTAAATTTACCATTTTTCAATGGACCTGGTTTTCCATTTAAAAAATCAATTGATATAAATTTATATTTTTTATTTTTTTTAAATTTTCTCAAGTTTAAATTAAGATTAAGAGATAATCTGTAATTCACATCATATAAATTTATGCCTGTAGAATAAAAAAACATTTCCATATTTTTCCCACCAGGGACTCTTTCACCATATTCAATTAAACTTAACTTATTTGATTTGTCAAAAATAAATTGTGGAAATAAAACAGCGTTATTTAATTTATACCTTTCTATAAATTTTTTTAAATATTCTTTAATTTTTTCCTTAAGTAATAAATTTTCATTGTTAGAATATTCATGACGATAAACTATTCCAAATCCATTACTGCTATTAAATTTTAATCTTTTTGAAAATATAAATTTATGAATTTTTTTATCTAAAATAAGTGCTACAACATTTACTTCTGTACCTTTTAAGTACTTTTCAATTATAACATTTTTATTTGCACTTAATTTTATAGCTTCATTAATTTTTTTTATAATTATTTTAGGATTTGTATATTTAGAAACTTTAGTTAGGCCTCTTTGTCCTGAAGAAATATCAGGTTTAATAACTAAATCGTTCTCTCTAAGTAATTTATTTATTAATTTAGTATTGTTCTTTTTTAATTTGACAAAGAAATTTTTTTCAAGAATTTTTGACTTAGCATAAGATTTGCTATTTGTAGCTCTAACACTTTCATTAGAAGTTAAAGGGAAGCCCATCTTTTTTGATATAAATTGAATCGTTGATTGTGCATGTTCAGTGATTACTGATGACAAGCCTGAGATCTTATATTTTTTTGCAATTTTTAGGACCTTAATCTTATTTTTTATATCTATTGGATAAAAAATATCGACTTTATTTGAGGAAAAACAGTGTTTATTTTGATCAAGACAAATAATATTTAAGTTTTTATATTCATTCTTTAAGTAGCTAATATATACATACTGCTCATAACTGCCTCCTAAAACCATATAATTTTTTATCATGATTAAGTATATTTATTTATTATGTTAAAGACTCTGTTTACACCATTAAAATAATTTTGAGATAAATTATTTATTTTAAAATTTTTTTTTGATAAGTTTTCAACAAAATTTTTATAATCTTTTTTCGAATGATCCTGTGTATAATTATCTATTAATTTTTTATTAAAAAAATATTCAACAATACTTTTTTGATTGTCTGCTGTTATAATTACGTTTCTCGATATTTTATATATCATTGACTCTAATAACACTGTGCCTCCTGAGCATAAAATTTTTTCACTGTTTTGCATTAGTGTTTCTAAATTTTTAACATTATTTCTTATAATGTAATTATTGATTGTATTTTTTTTTATTTTTATTTTATCATTTTTAAATCCTAAAATAATTAAAAAGGTTTTATTTTTATAATTTTTTTCGAATTCCCTTATAAGCTTTTTTAAAATCTTTAAATTATCACCACCACCCAAGACAACTAAAAAATGATATTTTTTATTAATTCTGTTAGTTTTTGTGACTTGTTTTACTAAAGCATATTTTAATCCAGTTAAAATTTTTGCATTTTTATATAAACTTCTTTTTTTATAATTTATTTTTTTAATAATTGGATCAATATTGATAATAACATCTGAAAGAATAAACTTTGAGCTGACTATCTTTATATTGTCATATATAATTGTTTTAATTTTTTTATGTTTAAGTTTTTTTTGTAAATTTAAAGTTAAGCTATATCTGTCAATTATTATTAAAATATTATCTTTAGATTTATGATTTGATAAAATATCTAGAATGTGAAAATTAGATAAATGAAATAATTTATTCTTCTTTACAAAATTTAATGGGATATCATCTAGTAATAAAAAGTTTTTAATTTTTTCTTTTTTTAGTTTTGATGAAATAAGTGATTGTCTGATAAGATGTCCATAACCTATTTTTTCATTTGCAGCTGTATAAAAATATACTACTAAATCTCTAGTTAAGTCTTTCAAATTCTACCTCAGCAACAGGAACTTCTAATAGCTTTATTATTGAGTCATTGCTTTTTAAACAAGTGGATATCTTCATTAATATATTATCCAATGATTTGATATATCTGTTAATATCTTTTGTACTATGGGCGATTGACACATAAATTAAATCTCCACTTAAAATTCTTTTTTTCAAAAATTCTTGTGCTAAATATGTTTTAAAAATTTCTGGATTCTGATAATTAAACTTAATTTTTATTACTGATTGTAGTCCCATCACCTGTATATTAAGTTTATGTTTATCTATTAAACTTTTTATTTTTGACTTTATTGAAAGTCCCTTTTTTGAAATTGTAATCCAACTTTTTTCTTTTTCCATTATCTCAAGAGTTTTTAATGCAGCAGTGGGACCAATTCTTTCAGACCAAAAAGTGCTACTAATAAATGAAACACTAGATTTTTTCATTAAATCTTTCTTTCCAACAACCGCAGATATTGCGTAGCCATTTCCTAATGCTTTTCCATATATTGCTATATCTGGATAAATTTTAAATTTTTCATGTAAACCTGTATTGGTCTCTCTAAAACCTGAGGTGCATTCATCAAAAATTAACACTATTTTTTTCTTGTCACAAAGTTGTCTTATTTTTTTTAAAAAGCTTGGGCTCTCATAACTTCTTGCAACTTCCATTTTAATTATACCTATATTTTTTTCATCTATTAGTTTCTTTAATTGATTAAATTTACCATACTCAAATGGAAATATTGTAGAATTTAATTTTTTGGGAACACCTGATGCATTTAACCCTTTTAACAGATGTGTGTCTAAATTTTTTTTATTTTTTAAATTTGCCGCTAGGTACCAATCATGCCAACCGTGATAGCCACAAATTGCAATATTATCGCTCTTAGAAGATATTCTTGAAATTCTTACAGCTATTGCATTGGCTTCACCACCTGTTCTTGCTAATTTAACCATTCCAGCCCATGAGTTAAGTTTTAATAATTTCTTTGCTAGATCTAAATCTTCTTTGCAATTAAGGGATGAAACATTACCTTTCTTTATTGTTTCTATTACTGCATTATCTATTAATTTATTTGAATATCCTAAAATACTTGTTCCAACTCCCATTAATCCAAAATCTAAATACTTCTTATTTTCTAAATCCCAAACAAAACAACCTTTACTTTTATTAAAATATACTGGCCATTGATTAGGTAGAATTCTTTCTGGTTTTTTTGAGAGAAACATGTTTCCACCAGGAATAAAATTTTTTGCATCAAGCCAAATCTTTTGTCCGAGAGGAAGTGATGAACCTTGATTTCTGGGGATATGTTTATTTAAATCAAAAATATTTAAATTTTTGTCTCTAAACTTTAGAATATCCTCTAAAGAAAAAAATTTTTTTCTAAGTAAAAAAAAATTTATAATTTTTTTAATTAAAATATAATCTTGCTCAGTATCAAGAGTTAATCTTATTTTTGATATATCTTTTTTATATTTAACATTTAATTTGGTTATCTTTGGATTCACTCTTAGTCTTCTTGTTATATTTTCTTTTTCTAAATCAGTTTTAGCTGTTTTATAAGCTTCTCCTAATAATTTTTTAGAGAAAACCGAAACATCCATACCGTCAGGATATGTTGGCGGAATTGTGTTTGCTACAAAATCTTTATTATTTTTTAAATATGTAGATATAACAAGATCAACAACGTTTGGGTCAATTAATGGGCAGTCACCTGTTGATCTAACTATTATGTCTACGTCAAATTTTTTTGCTGCGAAATATACTCTTTGTAATACATTTTTTTCACTACCTTCATAATGATAGATATTATGTTTAGCTGCAATTTTTCTAAAAATATCAGATTTTTCTTTAGGAGTTGCAAGGATTATATTGTTAGCAACCATAGAATGTTTCAATCGCATTATTTGATGTTCAATTAGCATTAAACCATTTACTAATTGTATTACTTTATTAGGAAATCTTTTTGAATTAAGACGTGCCTCTACGATGATACTAATATTTTTTTCCATTTTCTAGGGTCTACAAACTTCGTTTTGATATTACAAAATTGATTATAATCAATGTTTTTTTTCTTTTTATCTAAAACCTTAATAATTGTTTGAAGTTGTTGTAAACTATCAAATCCCAATATAACTTTATCAACATATTTAACTGTTTTTATATAATCAATACATAAATCTATTTTTTTAGAGTTATTTTTTTTTACTAAGTTTTCAAAGTTTATCATTTTTTTTTTTAATAATTTATTAAAAATATTATTAGAATTTTTTAAAAGTAAACCTTGTAAAAATAGAGAGCGTACATGAATTTTAATTTTTTTTTTTTTTAATTTTTTTAAAATATGATTGTGATCAAAAGCTTGGTTAAAAATATTCAATGGTAATTGCACAACATCAACTTTTATATTATTGTTTATTATATTAATTAAACAACCAACGGTGTAAACTGATACGCCTATAGTTCTGAAAAATTTTTTCTTTTTATTTAACTTTTTAATCTTATTAAATTTAATGATATTTTTTTTAGAAGTTAACTCATTTTCATCATGAATCATTAAACATTCTAATTTTTTTACTCTTAACTTAATTAAGATATCACTTAAATTATTGTCAAAATTTTTTAATTTAAATTTATAGTTAATTTTTTTTTTTTTTATTTCTAAAAAATTCCTATCTTCATAATATTTACCGTAGCTATCAGAAATATCGAAATCAAATATTTGCTTTTTTTTTAAGTAGTTATAGATTCTTTTTTTTTCTTTATTATTTATTAAACTATTATTTATTCCATAATCCTGAAAAAAATTTGCAGTTCCAATTATAATAGATTTAATATTAATCATTTTGTTAAGTTAAAATTACAAATATTTTTAATTGGAATGGTATTTTTTTTATTAAATAAAAAATTATATATTCTTTTTTTCATGAGATTAGCAAATATAAATGCCATAGAATTACTTCCAACAACAACTTCTGATTTTGATAAATCTTCTAAAAGAGTCTTATTTGAAATCATTATTTTAAAGTTTTTAAACTTTTTAGGAAGCCAAGAAAAGTCTATCTTTTTCTCACTTGGATGAGGTCTAATCAAAATGATTTTTTTATTAAGATTTTTCTTAAGTGAAATAATTTTATTTATCATTAGCATTAGATTGTTTTTATTTTTTTGATTACTTTTTTTAAGAGAATAATTTTTTAAAGAATTATATCTCGGGGACGAAATAATAAGTATATATTTTTTTTCTTTTTTATATTTATTAATTTTTAGTAAAATATTTTTTATATAAAAATTTTTTTCTTTAATTATTTTTGTTTTTTTAAAAGTTTTTTTTGCAATTTTATAAGCAACTTGGTCAAATGTTAAAAATTTATCAGGTAAATATAATATTTTATTTTTAGTTAATCTTTCTTTGTAATTAACCCAATGATCTAAAAAACAAAAAGTCTCTAAATTATTTTTTTTAAAATATCTAAGTATTTTAAGCTCGTTATTAGGTGGAAAACTAGTACTAAAGTAAAATTTTTCATACTTCACTTTATTTTTTAAGTTTCCATTTCGAATTGATTTAAATTTTTTTTTAAAAATTAATTTTGCTGGACCCTCAAGTATACATTCAAAATTCTGAATTTTTTTCTCTCTAATCCAGCTGCTAATTATTTCGGCTCCACCAGCATCTTTAGAATAAACTAATATCGTCATAAATTCCAATTTTTTGGTTTTTTAAACCATTTTTCTTTATAAAATAATTTCATATAATCGTTTATTTTATACGGTATGGCAAAATTAATTTTTTTATATTTATAATAGATTCTATTTTTAAAATGAAAAATAGGGATACTTGTTGTTAATTTTTTATTAAAACTCCTAAAAATATATTTTTTTTTATTAGTAAATAGCGCCATTATATCTAAAACAATATTTTCATGGTCTAGATTATAAATATTTCTTTTTTCAGAAATGGTAATTTTTTTAGAGTATTTTTTTTCATACTTTTTTACCAAATAATTTTGTAAATTTTTTTTTAAATATAAATAAATCTTGTTAAAATCATCTTTAAGTACAACAACATCAACATCTGAATAGTAAGAGAAATCATCTTTTCTTAAAATTGCTAATAAAGATGAATGAGTAAAGATATAATCATATTTACCCTTCATAATTTTAGTGAAACTTTTAATTAATCTAATTAACTTTTTTTCTCTTTTTACTAATATTTTTTTTTTAGGGATTATATCAATTTTTTTTAATTTGATAATTTTTTTACTATCTATGGTATTTATTTTTTTGATTTCTTTGATTTGTTTATCTGAAAATCCAGCTATTAAAATTTTATCATAATCTAGATTTTTATGTTTTAGGCTATGATAAACTTTATATTTATTAAATATTTTTCTACCTTCAATTTTTTTATTTTGATCTAAAAATCCCAAAATAATATAATTTTTTTTCTGGCTTCTAAAAATTAATCTAGAATGGTATCCTGTACTGTAAATTAACACTCTTTTCATAGTTTTACATTTATTATTTAAAACATATTACATGCTGTATATAGATATGAAAAATCATTTTTTTGTCTATACTTTAATTATGAATCAAAAATATTTATTTTGGATTACAGGTTTATCGGGATCTGGAAAAACATCAATTGCAAAATTAATTCATAAATCTGTAATAGAAAAATATGGTCCAACTATAGAAATTAGTGGAGATGAGTTAAGAAATAATTTTTTATTTAAAAATTATGATATTGAAAGCAGAAAAATTTATGCGAAATCATATGCTAAATTTTGTAAATTACTTTTAAAAAAAAACTTTAATGTTATATTTTCTACTGTTAGCCTTTTCCATGAAGTTCAAAAATGGAATAAAAAAAATATTAAAGGATATTACGAAATATTTATTAATTCAGAAATAAAAAATATAATTAAATTAAATAAAAAAAAAATTTATAAAAATAAAGAAAATATAGTTGGTGTTAATTTGGATGCTGAATTTCCTAAAAAACCAGATTTTTTGATTACAAATAATTTTACTAAAGATATTAAAATAATATCAAAACAAATAGAAAAAAATATTTTTAAAAATTGTAAATAACTTTTACTTAATTTTTGAGCGGATTAATGAAGAAATATTGTCGATGATAAATATTGTAATAAATATGATTATTATAATTGCTGATACCTTTGGGTATTCAAACATTCTAAAAGCAGACTGAAGCTCATAACCAATTCCACCAGCACCAACGATACCCAACATTGTTGCCATTCTTATATTTCTATCAAGAATATATAAATTATTTGCTACAAAAGAAGGAATAATTTGGGGTATGACTGCAAAAGCAATTATTTGTCTTTTGGAAGCACCTGATGATCTTAAAGCTTCAACAGGTCCTTTATTAATATGTTCTATAT
>Ga0209223_10000384_pt1 | contig 50857 bp, 41 predicted proteins | sample COG_06_FD_184750 | JGI IMG/M metagenome (GOLD analysis project Ga0209223, IMG submission 184750) | Pelagic Microbial community sample from North Sea - COGITO 998_met_06 (SPAdes) (version 2) | ecosystem: Environmental > Aquatic > Marine > Neritic zone/Coastal water | place: Helgoland, sampling... | reverse complement strand
ACTTATTTTCATTCAAAAGAGTCTCAATTTGGATTCTTTCTTTGAGTGTAAGTCGACCATTTTTTTTACGTAACATAATTACAAATCTATTAATTTAGATTTGTTGCGTTAAGTTCTTGAGTACGCAGTCATTTACTTTCATTCTAGCATTGGCGGAAACTCCAGTTTCGCTAAAATTATTTTGTAAATATTTATAGTAGCCAGCAATAGCAATCATACCGGCATTGTCAGTCGTGTATTCAAATTTAGGAATATAGGTAGTCCATTTGTATTTACTTTCTGTTTCTTTTAAACGTTTTCTAATTTCTGAATTGGCAGAAACTCCACCGGCAATGGCAACGTGTTTGATTCCAGTTTCTTTGACAGCATTTTTAAGCTTATCCATTAAAATAGTTACTATCGTATGCTGTAAAGAAGCACAAATATCAAAAAGATTTTCTTCAATGAAATTTGGGTTCTCTTTTTCTTGTTTTTGTATAAAATATAAAAAAGCTGTCTTTAATCCACTAAAACTAAAATCCATTGGACCTACTTTTGGCTTCGTGAATTTATAAGCCAAAGGGTTTCCCTCTTTTGCATATTTATCAATCAACGGTCCGCCAGGATAAGGAAGGTTTAATATTTTGGCCGATTTATCAAAGGCTTCTCCAACGGCATCATCAATAGTTTCTCCTAAAACAGACATCTTAAAATAATCTTCAACTTTTACAATCTGAGTATGGCCTCCACTTATGGTCAAACAGATAAACGGGAACGGCGGTTTTTTAGAGTCTTCTTCATCAATAAAATGAGCAAGAACGTGACCTTGCATGTGATTTATATCTAATAAAGGGATGTCTAAAGATAAGGCCAAAGACTTGGCAAAAGAAGTCCCGACTAACAAAGATCCCATTAATCCAGGTCCTCTTGTAAAAGCTATGGCATTTAAGTCTTTTTTGTCGATATTTGCTTTTTGAATTGCTTGTTGAACTACCGGTACTATATTTTGTTGATGTGCACGAGAAGCAAGTTCTGGAACAACACCACCATATTCTGCATGAATTGCTTGATTTGAAACGGTGTTTGAAAGAACTTTGTCATTACAGATCACGGATGCACTTGTGTCATCACATGAGGATTCAATAGCGAGTATATAAACGGGTGTTTTAGACATAATAAAAATATTTAGGCATCCTTTTTGCAAACAGGAAACAAAGTTAAAGCATATCGTACGAATAAGAAAAATACTAACTAGAATTTTAGCAATTGTTTTGCTTTTATTACTTGTTTTAAGTGTTTTGCTGGCGCAGCCTTCCGTGCAGACAAAAGTAGGATCTAAAGTAACTGAGTTTTTGCATACTACTTATGATGCGGATATATCCGTTGAAAAAATAAAAATTTCTGTACTTGGTAAAGTAGAATTAAAACGTGTACTGATTAAGGATCACCACAAGGATACTTTAATTGCAGTAGAAAAAATAAGTTCAGAACTTTTAAAAATAAATTCTCTTTTAAAAAATAAACTTGTTTTAGGGGAGTCTGAATTGTTTGATGGAGTTTTTCATATGAAAACTTATGCAGGTGATGATACTAATAATCTTACCATTTTTTCAAGAAAATTTAGTAAGAATAAAAAGGCACAAGCTAAAAATCCATTTAGATTATTTTCACCCTATATTGGCCTTCATGGGGTAGATTTTGACATTGTAAATGAAAATAAAAAACAAGATCCTTTGATTGTTTATTATTATGGTATAGAGGGTGTCGTAAAAGAATTTGAGTTAAACGGGGCTCGTGTTAATTTACGTGTTGAAAACACTTCTTTTATTGATGACCATGATTTAATAGTTGAAAACTTGACAACTTCATTTTCTTATACTAAGCATAAGATGCTTTTTCAGGAAGCTTATCTTAAGACTTCGCATTCTACCATAGATGCCGATGTTATTTTTAATTATGATGGTGATGATCTTCAGGATTTTAATAATAAAGTAGAGATAGAAGCAATTTTAAAGAATTCAAAAGTTTCTTTGGTAGATCTTCAAAAATTATACACAGAATTTTCAGGGAATGATGTGTTGAATGTAAGTACTTCTTTTAAGGGGAAAATAAATGATTTTAAATTATCTCATTTTAACCTGTCCTCTGGAAAAGATTTTAAAATAAAAGGGAATTATCATTTTAAGGAAGCTTTGAGTCAAGGAAGTCAATTTTCTATAAATGGAGTCAGCGATGAATTGAGATCTGGTTATGGACAGTTAAAAAACTTCATGCCAAATGTGATTGGGAAAAACCTACCGTCTGAATTGAAAAAAATAGGAGTTTTTTCTGTTTCAGGTGCTACCTTGATTACAAAACAAAAATTAGATTTAGCCATTGATATTCGATCAAAAATGGGAAAAGCCAGTGTTGATTTAGAATTGACTAATATTGATAATATTGATGAAGCCACTTATGACGGTTATGTAAACGTAACAGATTTTGAATTGGGTAAAATGATAGGTGATCCTTTGATTGGTCAGTTGTCTTTTGAAGGGGAAGTGGAAGGTGAAGGATTTAAATTAGAAAATATCAATACTTCATTGATTGGGATTGTTTCCAAACATGAATATAAAGGTTATACTTATAGAGGTGTTCAAATTGATGGTGTTTTACAGAATAAGTTGTTCAATGGTCATTTGATGATAGATGATCCTAATATTAGCTTTGATTTCACGGGACTTGCAGATTTATCTAAGGAAGATTATGAGTTCGATTTTAATGTAAAGGTAGATCGTTTTGATTTGAAGACACTTCATCTTTTTGAGAGAGATAGTATTTCTGTGATCAAAGGAGATGTTGATATCGATTTAGTAGGAAATTCCATTGATAATATAATAGGGAATGCTAGTTTTAAAAATGCTTCGTATACCAATGAATATAAAATCCATGAATTTCAAAACTTTTCTCTAAAGTCTGAAAAAAACAGCGATTTAAGAACGATTGAATTTGATTCTGAGGATATCATTGACGGAAAGGTGCAAGGGAATTTTAAGTTTGCTGATATTGGTAAAATGATCCAAAATTCTTTGGGTAGTATGATGGCAAATTATAGTCCAGTTGAGATCGAAGGTGATCCGTTTGTGGAGTTTGATTTTGAGATATTTAGTCCAGTTATACCAGTGTTGTCACCAAACCTAAGTTTGTTATCTAGTGCAAGACTGCAAGGGAAGGTGATAGAAAAAACAAATGATTTGAAGATGCTGTTTTCAACACCAAAAATCAAATTGAATAATACGTTTATAGACAGTGTAAATATTAAACTGGACAATAAAAATCCGGCCTTGAATACCAATATTTCCATAAAAGAACTAAAGTCGCCAAAATATACTGTGCGTGAATTAAATCTATACAACAAAAAAGTAAATGATACACTTTACTTTAGGTCAGATTTTACAGGAGGAAAGGATAATGATGAAAGATACGGTGTGGTTTTTTATTATACGATTGATAAAAATAGAGAATCAGTTTTAGGGATTTTAAAGTCCAAAATTTTATTCAAGGAAAAGGAGTGGATGATCAATCCTAATGATAATAAGAATAATAAACTAGTCTTTAATTTTAAAAAACAGGAATACGAAATTAAAGAAATCGAGTTGCTTACAGAAGGGCAGCGAATTAAGTTTGAAGGGATTATTAGAGATTCAACGTATAAGGATCTAAAGATGGAATTTGATAATGTAAATCTTGATGCTATTATGCCGAAAGTAGATTCTCTTTCGCTGGGTGGAGTTCTTGATGGTTCTTTGAATTTTAAACAGGAGAATGGAATATATAATCCACTCGGTAATTTAAATATTAAAGAATTTACCATAAACGGTTCGTTGCAAGGGGATCTTAATATGCACGTTAACGCCAATGATTCCTATAAAAAATATCAGGTAGATGTATCCTTGCAAAATGAGTCTTATAAACAATTGGATGCAGTTGGGTATATTGATATTGGCCCAAAGGTTCCTTTGATTAATTTAGATGTTAAATTGGATGGGTTTTATTTGAATGCTTTTAGCCCATTAGGAAAAAATGTATTGTCGCAATTGCGCGGAGTAGCAAATGGGGAGTTCCATGTAGTTGGAGCATTGTCAAATCCGGATATGAATGGGGTGATTGAATTAGAAAATGCTGGTTTTACCTTTCCTTATTTGAATGTAGATTATAATTTAATTAATGATCCTAAGGTGACTTTGAGTAATCAAACATTTACTTTTAATAATTTAATTGTTGAGGATACCAAGCAGAAAACAAGTGGTGTTATTAATGGAACGATTAAACATTCTTATTATAAAAATTGGAATTTAGATCTGAACTTAAAGTCGGATAGAATTCTTGTTTTGGACACAGAAGATGGAGATAATGTTAGTTATTATGGTACCGGTTTTATACAAGGTTTGTCAAATATTTCTGGGACTACAAATGATTTAAATATTGATGTAAAAGCAAAAACATTAAAAGGGACAAAATTTATTATACCGTTGAATGATGTGAAGGCTGTTGAAAATTCTGGTTTGATACATTTCAAATCAGATAAAAAGAAAGATTTTGAAACTACATTATTTGATAATAAATTTTTAATTGAGAAATTCCAAGGATTGTCCTTAAATTTTGATATTGATGTGACCCCAGATGCTGAGGCGGAAATAGTGATTGATAGAGTGTCCGGTAGTTCTCTAAGAGGTACGGGATCAGGAAATTTACTGATTGAAATCGATACCAAAGGTAAATTCAATATGTATGGGGATTACTTGATCGATCAAGGGTTTTATAATTTTATTTATGGAGGTTTGATCAACAAGCCTTTTGAGATTGAAAAAGGCGGTTTGATTTCTTGGGATGGTGATCCAATGAATGCAAATCTTAACATTAGAGCAACCCATAGAGTAAAGGCAAATCCGAAAGTTTTGTTGACGGATTTAAATACAAGCAGAAAAATAGCGGTTGATCTAATAACTGACATCACCGGGAGTTTATTTAATTCTCATGAGGATTTTAGTATTGTTATTCCTAATTCAAGTTCTACGGTTGCATCGGAACTTTCGTTTGTTTTAAATAATGATGATGAGAATGCTACATTGCGTCAGTTCTTTTCTCTTTTGTTGGCAAAGAGCTTTTTTAACGAGGAGAATGTGGCTTCTAGTGGAGGGTCTTTCGTATCCGGAACAACTTCAGATATTATTTCAGGTGCACTTTCAGATATTTTCAACGAAGATGGTGATAAGTTTCAAATCGACTTGGGGTATACTTCTGGAGATCAAAGTGATGTAGAAGAATTCAACATAGATAATCAGGTAGATATTTCCTTAAAAACCCAGATCAATGATAAAATTTTAATTGATGGTAATTTGGGGGTTCCTGTTGGTACTAAAACACAATCTAATGTAATTGGAGAAGTAAAGGTTGAGTTTTTGGTGGATGATGAAGGGAGGTTAAGGTATACAGTGTTTAATAGACAAAATGAAGTTCAATATTCACAAGAAGAAGGTTACACCCAAGGAATTGGATTGGTATATCAAATTGATTTCAGTAGTTTGAAAGAAATGTTTTCAAAATTTGGATTTGGAAAGAAAAAAAGAAATACTTTTGACAACCTTGATGTGGAACAAATTTCAGATGATTTGATTCTAGTGGTTCCATCAATACTTTAAAATTAAAAAAAATAAAAAATGAGTAAGCATACTTTAGTAATTCTAGCTGCCGGGATGGGGAGCAGATACGGTGGGTTAAAACAATTAGATAAAATGTCTGCGGACGGAGATACCATTATTGACTTTTCTCTTTTTGATGCTATTGAGGCAGGTTTTAAAAAAGTTGTTTTTATCATTAGAGAGTCTTTTAAAGATGATTTTAAAAAGATTTATGATGAAAGACTAAAAGGAAAAGTTGAGGTGGAATATGTATGTCAAGAGTTAGATAAAATTCCTACTGGATATGAGGTTGATTCAGAACGTGTAAAGCCATGGGGAACAGGGCATGCAACCTTGATGATAAAAGAAGTTATAGATGGAAATTTTATCGTAATCAATGGAGACGACTTTTATTCTAAAGGTGCTTTTAAAACTATTATAAAGGAGTTAGATAGTTTAGATGTGAACTCCTATAATATGTGTATGGTTGGGTATAATTTAAAAAATACCATCTCAGAGAATGGATTTGTATCAAGAGGGGAGTGTTTTGTGAATGAGGAGCAAGAATTGACAAATATAATTGAGAGAACTCATATAGAAGAAGTTGACGGACAAATTAAACGTAAGGATGACAATGGTAATTTTGTCCCAATGTCTGAGAATACAATTGTCTCGATGAATTTTTGGGGATTCACACCTAGATATTTAGAACAATTAGAGTCTGATTTTAAATTGTTCTTAGCAGAACGTTCTAAAGAATTGAAAAGTGAATTTTTTATTCCTACCGTTGTAAATAATATTATTGAATCGGGGAAAGGTGCTGTTAAGGTATTGACCTCTGATGCAAAATGGATGGGAGTAACCTATGCTGAAGACAGACCAACCGTTGTTTCAGCAATAGATGCATTGAAAGAACAAAAAATTTATCCTAAAAATCTTTGGGAGTAGATCATAATAAAATTTGCAATTACATTTATAAAAATAATTCTAGTAGTTTTTTGTTACTAATTAGTTAATTATAAGTTGTTTCTGTGATAATTAAGTATATATTCAGTAATAAAAACTTATTTTAGTGTTCCTAATATTTGGGACTAGATTTTAGCGATTTAATCAGCAAAAAACATGTGTTTTAGCCGAAAACGTTTTCGTATAAAACTTGTTAATTTACTTCCATAATCTATATTAATAGTAATTTTATACAATATTATAGAAAGATGAATATACAGTTAAAAAAGATAGCAGTTATGACCTCAGGAGGAGATTCTCCAGGGATGAATGCAGCGATTAGATCAGTAGTTAGAACCTGCGCTTACCATAAGGTAGAGTGTGTTGGTATCTATCAAGGATACCAAGGAATGATCGAAGGAAACTTCGTAAGTTTAAATGCAAGAAGTGTAAATAATATCATCAATAAAGGTGGTACTATGCTTCAATCGGCAAGATCTATGGAGTTTATGACTCCAGAAGGTAGAGCTAAAGCATATGAAAATTTAGTAGATAAAGGAATTGAAGGATTGGTGATTATTGGAGGAGATGGTACTTTTACAGGAGGTATGATTTTTAACCAAGAACACAGTTTTCCAATTATTGGAATTCCTTGTACTATTGATAATGATATTTACGGAACTCAATTTACCTTAGGATACGATACAGCTTTGAATACTGTTGTTGAAGCGATCGATAAGATTAGAGATACAGCCTCTTCTCATAACAGATTGTTTTTTGTTGAAGTAATGGGTAGAGATGCTGGTTTTATAGCCTTAAATGCAGGTGTTGGAGCAGGAGCAGAAGAAATTTTAATTCCTGAAGAAAATATCGGATTAGAAAAAATGCTTGCGTCTCTTATTAAAAGTAAAGAGTCTGGTAAAACATCAAGTATTGTTGTAGTTGCAGAAGGAGAAAAGACAGGAAAAAATATTTTTGAATTGGCAGAATATGCTGAAGAGAATTTACCTGATTATGACATCCGTGTATCTGTATTAGGACATATGCAAAGAGGAGGAGCACCAAGTTGTTTTGATAGAGTTTTAGCAAGTAGATTTGGAGTAGCAGCTGTTGAGTTGTTGTTGTCTGGATCTTCAAACTTAATGGTTGGTTTTGTGAATAACGAAATCAAATACACACCACTAGAGAAGGCAGTAAAAGAAAATCACGCAATTGATGAAGAACTTTTAAGAGTTTCTGATATCATGACCGTTTAATAAAAAAAGAATAAAAATAAATTAAATTTAGATAAGATGATTAAAATAGGAATTAATGGATTTGGAAGAATCGGAAGATTTGCTTTCAGATCTGCAGTAGCAAGAGAGAATGTACAAGTTGTTGGGATCAATGATTTGTTAGATGTTGATTACTTAGCTTACATGTTGAAGTATGATTCAGTTCACGGACCATTCAACGGTACTGTTGAAGTTGCTGATGGGAAATTAATCGTAAACGGAAACGAAATCAGAATTTCTGCTGAGCGTAATCCTGCTGACTTAAAATGGGATGAAATTGGAGCTGAGTACATTATCGAATCTACTGGATTCTTTTTAACAAAAGAAACTGCTGGAGGGCACTTAGAAGCTGGAGCTAAAAAAGTGGTTTTATCTGCACCATCTAAAGATGATACACCAATGTTTGTAATGGGAGTAAATAATACTGAGTTAAAAGCTGATGAAGCAATTTTCTCTAACGCTTCTTGTACTACAAACTGTTTGTCTCCAATCGCTAAAGTATTGAATGACAACTGGGGAATCGCAGAAGGATTAATGACTACTGTACATGCTGCAACAGCAACTCAGAAAACAGTTGATGGACCATCTATGAAAGACTGGAGAGGTGGACGTTCTGCTATCCACAACATTATCCCTTCTTCTACAGGAGCGGCTAAAGCTGTTGGAAAAGTAATTGCTTCATTGAACGGAAAATTAACAGGTATGGCTTTCCGTGTACCAACTATGGATGTATCTGTTGTTGATTTAACTGTAAAATTAGAAAAGCCAGCCACTTATGCTGAGATTTGTGCAGCTATGAAGTCTGCTTCTGAAGGATCTATGGCTGGTGTATTAGGATATACTGAAGACTTAGTAGTATCTCAAGACTTTGTTGGAGAGACTCGTACTTCTGTATTTGATGCTAATGCTGGTATCGCATTGACTGATAACTTTGTAAAAGTTGTTTCTTGGTACGATAACGAAATCGGATACTCTACTAAAATTGTTGACTTAATTGAGTACGCTGCTACTTTATAAGCCACTATTTTATTATACATATTAAACATCCCAATTTGGTAACAAATTGGGATGTTTTTTTTAATGGAAATATTATATACAGATTGTTTAATTTGCAGTCACATAAAACTTAGAATATGGAAATAGCAATTATTGCGCATGATGGAAAGAAGGCTGATATGGTTCAGTTTTTAATGCAGCATAAAGAATTATTAAAAGCGAAGGATATAAGTTTGATATCTACGGGTACTACGGGGTCTAAAGTAGAAGCAGCAGGTTTGAATGTTCACAAGTATCTTTCAGGTCCTTTGGGAGATGATGCTCAGATTGCAGCACGTGTTGCAGAAGGTAAGACTGGAATGGTGATTTTTTTTAGAGATCCTTTAGAGAAACATCCACATGAACCGGATATTTTTATGCTGATGCGTTTGTGTGACGTATATGACGTTCCTTTAGCTACAAATCCTTCTACTGCGACACTTTTGATAAAGTCAGTTTAGTAGGTGAATAATTTGGAATTTACTTCTTTGATTTTTTGCCAAATAATTTGCTGAAGAATCCTTTTTTCTCTTTCTTTTCGCTCTTTGGTTTGTTCTTGTTTTTATCAAACAAGTCGAAGAGTTTTTCTAAGGTGTTTTCTTCTCTGAAAAATTCACAATCGCAAGCTTTAATAGTGGTTTGGTTGAATTCAGGGAATCCAGCAGAGAGGGACTTGTTGATTTGCTTATCGTTGTATATTTTAGAGATAACTTGGCCTGCAATAGGTAGGGCAGCAATGGAGCCACCTCCGGTACCAGGAGCCAAATTTATGATTGGATATTTACAGCCAACCCAGGTTCCGATAATAAAATCAGAATTGAAACCAATAAACCAAGAATCGCTATAGTTTTGAGAAGTTCCTGTTTTTCCTGCCCAATCACCGTGTACTTTATATTTTGTTTTGAGTCGGCTCGCAGTTCCTTTATCTACAACTCCTTTTAAAAGGTATTGCATTGTTTCAAGTGTTTCTTCGGAGATGTAATCATCCTTTTCAGTGTCATCGATTTCTAACTTGATTTTATGAGTATATATGATTTCTCCACTTGCGGTTTTAATAGAACTGATGTAAAACGGTTCTACAGGCAAGCTTTTCGTAGCGAAAGGAGTATAAGCTTGAACCAAACTTTCTAAAGAGTAATTGGTAGCACCCAAAGCTGTCGAAGGAAGATCATTTAACTTTTTTGTCAAACCTAGCTTATCAACTGTATTCTGCAGATTCTTGTTTCCAACGTTGATGTAGGTCTCAATGGTTGGAATATTCATGCTTTTTGCTAAAGCACCCGGCATAGAGAAATATCCACCCTCAGAATGATCGTAATTTTCGGGTTTCCAATCGTCGTATTGAGCATAGGTTTTTACTTCGTTATTGATCCATTCACAAGGTTTTTGACCGTTTTCTAAAGCAGCTGTATAGACAAAAGGCTTGAATGTTGAAGCAGCCTGTCTTTCACTGGTGATAAGATTGTAAGGTAAGTATTCATAACTGTTACCACCGACATACACTTGCACAGCGCCAGTTTTAATATTCATTCCGTAAACAGCAGCGCTAACCATTTTTAAATAATGATGAATAGAATCTATTCTAGAAATACGTTTATTGGATTCCTGCCAGTCGAAAACAAGTCGTTTGTCTTTTACTTTTGCCGAGTCAATGATTGTGTTATAGTTGAGTTTTAATTTTTTATAACGTTTGTAGTCTTTGGTGGCTTCCCATTCTTTTTCAATGATTTTTTTGATGGCTGGTTTCTTTTTAATAATTCCCCAATAATAATCCATAGATTTTTGGAGTTTCTTTAGGTGAACTTTACGAGCTTCTAAAGCTGCATCTTGCAGTTCTGAATTTAAAGTTGTTTCAATGATAAGTCCATCTTGTTCTAGAATCCATTGAGATCCATTCGATTTTACTTCTTCACTTAAAATATTTCTGGCTTTTTGTTTTATCTTTTGTAGATAGTATCCATTAGGATTCTCCAATAACAAATTTTTGTAATTTGTTTTAAGAGGTTCTAAGCTTGCCTTTTCAAAAGTATCCTCTGAAATAAAATTAGCCTTGAGCATTTGGTTTAAAACTACATTTCTTCTTCTTAAAGCATAATCAGGGTGTTTTCTAGGATTGTAATAGGTGTTAGCCTTTAACATTCCAATAAGTACGGCTCCTTGAGCGACGCTTAAGTGTTTTACGGAACTCGAGAAATATCTTTGAGCGGCTGTTTCAATACCATACACGCCTTCCCCGAATGGAACTGTATTTAAATACAGTGTTACAATATCACTTTTGTTGTAAATGTGTTCCAGTCTATTAGCCAATATGGCTTCCTTTGTTTTATTGACCGGCATGGAAAGGTAAGAGAAGTTTTTCCTATGAAATAAATTTTTAGCCAGCTGTTGCGAGAGTGTGCTTCCTCCTCCTGCAGAACTATTTCCTAAAATAATAGTTTTTATTAAAACTCTTAACATAGCAATCTTGTCGATTCCGTCATGCTCATAAAAGCGAACATCCTCGGTAGCAACTAATGCTTCTATGATGTGTTTTGGAATCTCTGAATAAGAAATTTGAGTTCTGTTTTTAAAGAAAAATTTCCCTAATATTTCTTGGTCAGCACTATAGACAATGCTAGCTTCTGATTGTTTGATTACCGCTAAGTCTTTGGAGCTAGGAATAGGACCAAACCCTCCCACCAGTACTGTTCCAATAAATAAAGCAAGTAAAACAGAACCAAGAAGTCCTAGTTTTAAAAGGAAAATAATAATCTTTTTAAACATGTTTCAATTTACAATTGTGCAATCATAGATATTTCTACGTTTACGTTTTTAGGAAGCTTAGCAACTTGAACCGTTTCTCTGGCAGGAGCAGTTGCTTCGTTAAAGTAACGTCCATAAACTGTATTTATTTTAGCGAAGTCATCCATATTGCTAATGAAAATTGATGATTTTACTACATGTTCAAAAGTCATCTTTGCTTCTTGTAAAATGGCATTTAAATTTTGCATAACCTGGGTTGTTTCGTCTTCAATTGTATTTAAAACAAATTCATTGGTTTTAGGATTTATTGCTATCTGTCCAGATATATAAAGGGTTTCTCCAGATAGTATGGCTTGATTATAAGGTCCTAATGGAGCCGGTGCATTGTTTGTTTTGATAATTGTTTTCATAATCTTGATGTTTTCGATAAAAGTATGAAATTATAATGTTTTGAAAATGGTGTAAAAAAAAAGTAGTTATTTGTTATAACTACTTTTTTTAAGAGATTTATTCCTCAACGAGGTCAATATGTCTATCATGATATCCTAATAGATAAAGTACCCCATCAAGACCAATACTTGAAATGGAACTTTGAGCGTTATCTTTTACTTTCGGCTTGGCATGGAAAGCAATTCCTAAGCCAGCAAGATTTAACATAGGCAGATCATTTGCGCCGTCACCAACTGCAATTGTTTGGCAGATGTTAATACCTTCATTTTCTGCAATTTTTTTTAAGTATTCTGCTTTTTTGTTTCCATCAACTATTTCACCAAGATATCCTCCGGTTAGTGCACCATCTTTAATTTCTAATTGATTGGCGTGTACATAATCAATTCCTAATTCCTTTTGTAGATAGTGACCAAAATATGTAAAACCTCCAGATAAGATAGCGGTTTTAAAACCGTAGCTTTTCAAAGTGTTTATCAATCTATGAGCACCTTTAGTAATAGGAAGGTTTTTAGCAACTTCTTTCAATACATCTTCACTCAGTCCCTCTAAAAGAGCCATTCTCTTTTTGAAACTTTCGTTGAAGTCAATTTCACCTTGCATTGCAGATTCAGTAATGGCCTTTACCTGCTCACCAACTCCTGCCAATTCAGCAAGTTCATCAATTACTTCTGTTTGGATCAAGGTAGAGTCCATATCAAAACAAACCAATCTTCTATTTCTTCGGTAAATATTATCTTCTTGGAAAGCGATGTCTACATCTAATTCTCTAGAAATCTGCATAAACTTAGAATTAACAGCACCTTTGTCTTTTATTTCACCACGAATTGATAATTGAATAGAAGCTCTAGGATAAGGATCGTTTTTGACAAGAGAAGTACGTCCAGTCAATCGTTTGATAGAGTCAATGTTTAAATTGATATCAGAAATAACACTTGTTACAGCAGAGATTTGTTCCGCCGCTAGTTTTTCTCCTAGGATGGTTACAATGTATCTGTTTTTTCCTTGAGTGGAAACCCATTGTTCATATTTCTCTAGAGTAATAGGTCTAAATTTAGCCGTGATTCCAAGTTCGTAAGCTTTGAATAACAAATCTTTTAAGACCGGAGCAGAATTAGACTTGGCTTTTATTTCAAATAAAATACCCAATGAAAGAGTGTCATGAATATTGGCTTGACCAATATCAAGTACTTTTGCACCATATTCTGCAAGAACACCAGTCAAACTAGAAGTAAGACCTGGTTTGTCTTGTCCTGAAATGTTTAATAAAATGATTTCTTTTTCCATTATATATGAGTTTACTTTTGTTCTATTAAATTTTAAAATAATCTTTGATCTGGAGCACTTCGTTTTTCATATTTCAGATCACTTAATATTGGAGATTTTACACCGATGTAAAAGTAGTAAGAAGTTCTTGGACCAAAGGGTACCCAATTAAAGTTTACTTTCCAGCTGTCTAAATCTCTTGAAAATCTAAGTTGTGTATAGGTAAATCCTTTGTTTACAAAATCAAAACCAGAAGAAGCACCTACTTTCCATTTAGGTGTCAATTCTAAATCTCCTGTAAACATTAAACTACTGTTGGTAATTTCGCTTTCTCTGTTAGAATTGGAGTAGGTTCCAGAATAAGAGAGTCGAAGCGTCCAAGGTATTTTGTTTTTATACAGTTGAACCTTTTCATCTTGTCTAGAATTTTCATCGTCCTCAGAGGGGTTGTTGATATCATTTCCTCTAAAATCATTTGTCATACTTTGTCCAAACAAATCTGTATTTTGTTCGTTCTGCATTTCATCTTTTTTGTCCTTTTTATCCTCGCTTTTATCAAAGTCCTTGTTAGATAACGAATAACTCATGGTAAGGTTCGCCCTGGTTAAACGAAAAAGGCTACCGTTATTATTTATGTTGAAAGTGTTGTAACGTTGTCCATTTGCGTTGATTGCGTAAGGGTCAAGTGTTGCACCACCATTGATGCTCATTTTATTGTTGAAAATTTGAGTTCCAGCAGTAACGTTTACCGGACTCCATTTCAAACTATCTGCAACAATATTATAACTTGTAGAAAAGTTTAAGTTGTTCAAGAGGGTGATTTTTTTAAATTCTTCATCCCCTGTAGGTTCTCTATCTCTTACTTTGGCCTCCAGATTGTTGTTAAGCGACATCCCAACAGATTGAGATTCATTTTTAGAAGGACTACCATAAGCACCACCGTCAAAAGGAGAATATTCCTGATAGTCATAAAGTTCATCAGGACCGGTTTGTACGGTTTGGTAATAGTGACTAAAGTTTGGTTTGTAATTATAAGAAACGGATGGACGCATGGTATGACGGATTGCTTTCAATCCATTTCCTTTAAACTTGAACATACCATAAATATTGGTGGATATTGAGGCTCCTGCAGAGTATTCTCTAAAAGATGTAAATCCATCAATAGTATCTGTAACAGCTTCTTGGCTGTCTTCATCGTAGTTTTTGTCAATGGATTTGAAATACCAAACCTCCTTATAATTTGCATTAGGAGAAAGCGTAAAGTATTTCATTAATTTCATGTTGGTACTAACAGAAACATCTTGCTGAACACCGGCTTTGGCTTCATCAAACATTTTTGGTTTGAAAAAATCTTCTTCGGTAACTTCAATTTTATTTTCAGCCTTTAAACCGTAATTCAATCCAATTTTTTGAAAAGCATTTTTTTGAGTTCCGGATTTTGGCGCAAAAGGATAAATCCTGTCCATATTTAAAATAAAAGAAGGAAGTGTCATCGATATAACCTCGGTGTTCGTATTTTGAGAATGAGAGGCTGATGCTGTAAAATTAAATGGCGTTCCAACAAGTTTTCTATAATACGAGACAGAAGAACTTAAGGTGTTTGTCAAAGAGTTTGCGTTGTTATATTCGTTCAAAGATTGACTATAATAATTACTACTACCTAAGTTAACAGAAGCAGATAATTTTGAGTTAGGATTTGCTTTTGCATCTTGTGTATGTGACCATCTGATATTATAATTCTGGCTTTTGCTATAATCGTCAAAACCTTGAACACTATAAATAAGACTTTCGTAGTTGAAACTCATATTTCCAGAGAATTTATATCTTTTTTTATAGGAAGTAGCGGTACTTACACCCCAACTACCATTGGAATAGATATCTCCCAAAACGGTCAAATCAAAATAATCGTTACCCGCAAAATAATATCCCCCATTTTGCATAAAAAAACCTTGGTTTACCGATTGTCCATAGGTTGGTACTACAATACCCGACGTTTTAGTGGTTGTTAAAGGTAGGTAGGCAAATGGCAAAAATACAGGTGTTGGAACATCAGCAACAACAAGATGCGTGAATCCAACAATGATTTTTTTCCCAGGAACAACTTTGGCCTTACTCGTTTGTAGATAATAATCAGGGTTTGCTTTGTCTGAAGTCGTGAATCGAATTTTACGAACAAAAATCGTAGAATCATTCAGCCTTTTCATTTTTTCACCAAGAGTGTAAATCCCATCTTGTTCTGTACTTAACCCATAAACTAAGGCCTTTTCAGTTTTAAAATTAAATACAATTGAATCTTGGGCAGATTCTTCACCCCCTTGTTTGAAAACAGGAAGTTGAGAATATTCCCCTACACTATCTTTAATTCCTTTTGCAGTAACGGTATTTGTTTCATAATCAATTTTGATATCTCCTGCTTTGATGTTTACATCTTTGTAAGTGATTTCAGCGTTGTCATATAAATATATTTTTTTGTTGACTACATCTTCAATGATATAATCATCAGCAGTATGTTCAATAATAGCATCTACAGCTTCCTTTTCTTGAGGAGGAACACTATCATTTTGAATACTGTCATTTTGAACTAAATTTTCAGGAGCCGGGATGCTGTCACTTAAACTTAGTTTAGGTTCCGGTTTTAATTGAGTTTCATTCTCCTTATCTTGAGCATAGCTTTGCGGTATTCCAAAAAGGATAAAACCTAGAAATAAAAGTATGTGGTTTATATTTGTTCGCAATGCTATATGTGCTATTTTTGTATGATAAGTACGCTAATTTTATAGCGATCCATAAGTTGCCAAAATTAACTAAAATATATTGATGAACTTGTTACATTCTCTTAAAATTAACTTTAAAATAGAACAAATTTTTTATTTGTTTTTATTTTGTCAATTATTTGGTTTCTCATCATTTGTAAATGCACAGGAAAAATTTTTTACAGTAGTTCTGGATGCGGGACACGGGGGTAAGGATCCTGGAAAAGTTGGTTATAAAAATTACAAGGAAAAAGATATTGCTTTGGATATTGTTTTGAGGATAGGCAAGAACCTTAAAAAGGAGCGAAACGTAAATGTTATTTATACTCGAAAAACAGATGTGTTTATAGATTTGTGGGAACGAGGAAGAATTGCGAATAGAGCGGATGCTGACTTGTTTGTTTCTGTTCATTGCAATGCTCATAATTCACAAGCTTCGGGTTCAGAGACATGGGTTTTAGGATTGCATGCGAATAAAAGAAATTTTGAAGTAGCTAAGGCGGAGAATGAGGTGATTTTATTAGAGGAAAATTATCAAGAAAAATATAAGGGTTTCAATCCGAATTCTCCAACGTCAATGATTGGGTTGACACTCGAACAAGAAGAAAATTTAGATGAGAGTATTTCTTTGGCTAGTTCTGTTCAAAAAAACTTTCATGGTTCTTTAAGAAGAACTGATAGAGGTGTAAAGCAAGCGGGTTTTGTGGTCTTGCATCAAACCTATATGCCGAGTATTTTGATTGAAACAGGTTTTTTGACAAATAAAAAAGAAGGTGCTTACTTGCATTCTAGCAAAGGGAAATCAGAAATGGCATTGGCAATTTCAAACGCTATTAGTAAACATATTCAAGGAGTTAGATTGAATACAGTTTCAGCAGTTAGTCCTGCGCAGTATATTGAAGAAATACCTACGAATCATGGTGATAGTCCGTATTTTAAAATTCAAATAGCATCCGGAAAGACTAAAATTAAAACTGTCAGTTATAATTTTAAAGGATTGAAAGGGATAACTAGAGTTCCTGTGGCAGGCTATTATAAGTATTACTTAGGAAACACCAATAGTTACAGCGAGGCAAAGGATTTGTTGAAAAAAGCTAAAAAAGCGGGCTATAAATCCTCTTTTATTGCTGCTTTTATAGGAGATGTCAGAATTCCCTTACAAGATGCAATAAAGTGATATAATATTTTTACTAACAGATATAATTAGTAATTTTGTTAGTATATTAGAAGAGGTTTTATGATGAAGAATTCTAGAGAATTGAAAACAGGAGCAGTTGTTATTATAGTAATAATTGTTTTTATATGGGGATTTAATTTTTTGAAAGGACATAATGTTTTTGATGGAAGATCCAATACCTATTTTACGAGATATGCAAATGTTCAAGGTTTAAGTACTGCAAGTCCGGTAACCGTTAACGGCTATCAAATAGGAAGAGTTATAGATATTAGTTTTGATGAAGCTCCTGAAAGAAGAGGGGAGTTGGTTGTTAAGTTTAGTATTGAAAAATCTTTTGATTTTGGGAAAAGTAGTATCGCAAAAATTTATAGTGCTAGCCTGATGGGAGGAAAATCTTTAGCGATTATTCCATCATACGATAGTGAGATTGCAGAGTCGGGCGATTTTTTAAAGGGTGAAATAGAATCGGATATTTTTTCATCAGTTGGAGAAAAGTTAAATCCATTACAAGCAAAACTAGAGAGTGTTATCACAAGTGCAGATTCTTTATTGGTGAACATCAATCAAATATTGGATGTGGATTCTAGAAATCATATAAAAAGTACAATTGCTAGCTTAGATGGAGCAATGGTTAATTTAGAAAGGTTAACTTTAAATTCGGAGCTGTTAGTTATTGAAAATAGAAAGAGCCTTAGAAGTTCGATGGAGAATGTTGAACATGTAACAAAAAACTTTTCTTCATTGTCTGATACGCTTGTAGAGGCTAATTTAGGAGGACTGCTTGCTAAGATTGATTCTACCATGGCGAATTTGAATTCAATATCCATGAAAATTGATAATGCAGACGGAACGATTGGGAAGTTTGTGAATGATCCTGCAGTGTATGATAATCTAGACAAAGCAACCAAAGAACTTGGGGAGCTGTTGGAAGATTTAAAATTGCATCCTAAGCGATATGTTCATGTTTCTGTTTTTGGAAAAAAAGAGAAAGAATATGTTCCGAATGATACCATAGAGAAAAAATAGAAAATTAAAATAAAGAGCATATGCAATTTATACCTAACATAATTTTTGCCTTGCTAGCGATTGCAAGTATTGGTTTTTTTGTTAAAAATATATCCAAACTAAAACGAAATATTTTTTTAGGAAAAGATATTGATAGGTCAAATAAACCTAAGGAGCGTTGGACTAATATGGCTAGAATTGCTTTGGGGCAATCAAAAATTGTAAAAAGGCCAGTATCAGGAGTATTGCATGTTATTGTTTATGTAGGTTTTATCATCATAAATATTGAGGTGTTAGAAATTATTTTGGATGGTTTATTAGGGACTCATAGATTGTTTTTACCGATTTTGGGTGAAGGTTTTTATGGTTTTCTAATTGGAATTTTTGAAGTTCTTGCTTTGTTGGTTTTGGTATCCGTAATAATTTTTTGGGCAAGAAGAAATGTTATTAAAATCAAAATATTTTGGAATAAAGAGATGACCTCATGGCCAAAAAATGATGGGAATATCATTCTTTATTTTGAAATAGTTTTGATGAGTTTGTTTCTATTAATGAATGCAACAGATATTCATTTTCAAGAAATAAATATAGGAAATCCAATAAGTCAATTTATTTCTCCTTTTTTTTCTGGAATGTCAGTTGAAACAATTCACTTTATTGAAAGATCAGCATGGTGGATTCATATTTGTGGGATTTTTGCTTTTTTAAATTATTTATACTATTCAAAGCATTTACATATTTTGTTAGCTTTCCCAAATACCTTTTACGCCAATTTAAATAGCAAAGGTAAATTTCCAAATAACGCTGCCGTTACAAAGGAGGTTCAAACGATGATGGATCCTAATGCAGATCCTTATGCGATGCCTGCTGAAGAGGAAGGGGAGCCAGAGAAATTTGGAGCAAGTGATGTAGCTGATTTGAATTGGGTTCAGTTGATGAACGCATATACTTGTACAGAATGTGGTAGATGTAGTTCAGTATGTCCTGCAAACCAAACAGGTAAAGAATTGTCACCCCGGGCTATTATGATGAAAACTCGTGATAGATTGGAGGAAGTCGGTAAGAATATTGATGCCAATAAAGGTAAGTTTGTTGATGATGGCAAACAATTATTAGGTGAGGGATATATCACCCAAGAAGAAATATGGGCTTGTACTAGTTGTAATGCTTGTGTTGAAGAATGTCCTGTAAATATTGATCCATTGTCAATCATTATGGATGTGAGACAATATTTAGTTATGGAACAATCTTCTGCCCCTCAAGAGTTGAATGTTATGATGAGCAATGTTGAAAATAATGGAGCTCCTTGGCCATACAATCAAATGGATCGATTAAATTGGGTTAACGAAGAATAAATTATGAAGATATGGTAGTACCAATAATGGCTGATTTATTTGCAGCGGTAAAAGAGCCAGATGTTTTATTTTGGGTCGGTTCTGCTGGAAGTTTTGACGATAGAGCGAAAAAAATCACAAGAGCCTTTGTGAAAATACTGAACAAAGCAAATGTTAATTTTGCGGTTTTAGGAACGGAGGAAAGTTCTAGTGGTGATGCTGCTAAACGCGCTGGAAACGAGTTTTTATTTCAAATGCAAGCGATGACCAATATAGAGGTTATGAATGCTTATGGCGTGAAAAAGATTGTAACAGCTTGTCCTCATTCCTATAATACCCTGAAGAATGAATATCCAGATTTAGGAGGGAAGTATGAAGTTCAACATCATACAGAATTTATTCAAAAGTTGGTGTCTGAAGGGAAATTAGAATTGACTAGTGGTACTTTAAAAGGAAAAAAAGTAACATTTCATGATCCTTGTTATTTAGGTCGTGCCAATGAAGTTTATGATGCTCCACGTGATTTGATCAAAGCTTTACAGGTTGATTTAGTAGAAATGAAACGTACTAAGAGAAACTCTTTCTGTTGTGGAGCTGGTGGTGCGCAAATGTTTAAAGATGCGGAAAAAGGAGATAAAGAAATTAATATAATGCGTACTGAAGATGCGCTAGAGGTAGAGCCAGAAATAATTGCAACAGGTTGTCCGTTCTGCAATACAATGATGACAGACGGAGTAAAACATAAAGAAAAAGAAGCTGAGATTGAAGTAAAGGATATTGCAGAATTGATTGCGACTGCTCTGGGTTTATAAAAATTAAGAGAGATAAAAAAAAGGCTTTATCATGATAAAGCCTTTTTTTGTGGTTGAAATTTAAAATTAAATAGATCGAAGTGTTATTTAAAATATCTTTTGGCTTCATCCCAATAAACATCCATTTCGGATAATGTCATATCAGAAAGTTTTTTGTTGTTTTTTTTCGCTTCTTCTTCAAGAAACTGGAATCGTTTTGTGAATTTTTTATTAGTTCGTTCCAATGCGTTTTCTGGATTTACATTGATGAATCTAGCATAATTGATCATTGAGAACAAAACATCACCAAATTCGGCTTCAATTTTGTCTTTATTTCCAAGCTTTATTTCTTCATTGAGTTCTGATAGTTCTTCTTGTACCTTTTCCCATACTTGTTGAGGTTCTTCCCAATCAAAACCGACCCCAGCAACTTTATCCTGTATTCTATTCGCTTTTACTAAGGCAGGTAAAGATTTTGGAACCCCTTCTAAAACAGAAGACTTTCCTTCTTTTAATTTTAGTTTTTCCCAGTTCTTTTTTACGTCTTCTTCATTGGTGACTTTGGTGTCACCGTAAATATGAGGGTGTCTGTGTATTAATTTTTCTACGATTGAGTCTGATATGGAAGCAAGATCAAAATCTTTGGTTTCGGAACCAATTTTAGCATAAAAAACAATATGTAATAATAAATCTCCTAGTTCTTTTTTGATTTCTTCTTTATCGTTGTCAAGAATAGCATCTGCCAATTCATAAGTCTCTTCGATGGTTAAATGGCGAAGACTTTCAAGAGTTTGTTTTTTATCCCATGGACATTTTTCTCTTAATTCGTCCATAACGTCCAATAATTTATTGAAAGATTCTAATTGTTTTTCTCTTGAGTTCATAAGTAGTTTTTCTAAAGTATAAAGCTAAGGATTGTTCGTAAGTTTAGGGCAAAAAAAAACCTGATGTTTTACGATCAGGTTTTTTTATCTGAAGAATTAAGCTTCTTCTGTTTCTTCATTTTCCTGAATGGATTTAAAATCGAATTCAGCAGCTACTAATATATTATACCATTGTAAAACTTTTTTGATATTAGAAGGATATACTCGTTGTTGATCAAAATCTGGTAAAATTTCAGCAAAATAACTTAATAAAGTTTTATTGTCTGATTTATGGCTGATAGCTTCTTTTCCTTGTTCTTTTTCATTGATCGTAAGAAAAATAGTTCTCAAAGGAACCTCTTCTTCGTAAGTGTAAATGGCGATATCATTTAAAACACTTACATTATGACTGTTTGAGATAGGGAATTTTTTTTGATCCACTAATGATTGAACAACGAATCCTCCTTTTGACTGAGATATAATATTGAATAAACCTTGTTTTCCGGTAATTGCTATAGTTTTAGTAAGTCCCATGTAATGTTATTTTGTAGTTTAAATTTATTTTCTTTTCGCATTAGAAAAACGCATTCTGTAGTCTGCATTGATTTTTCCTTTCGAAATATTTTCTAATTTTTTCTTAATCAATCGTTTTTTTAATGAAGATAATTTATCCGTAAAAAGGATTCCTTCAATATGATCATATTCATGCTGAAATACTCTAGCTGCTAATCCAGAAAGAGATTTCGTGTATGTCTTGAAATCTTCATCTTGATATTCAATGGTTATGTTTTCTTGACGAAAAACATCTTCACGCACATCAGGAATACTCAAGCAACCTTCGTTAAAAGCCCATTCATCACCGGTTTCTTCAATGATTTTTGCATTGATAAAAACATGCTTAAAGTCTTTCAAAGCGTTTCTGTCTTCTTCAGAAAGCTCTTCGTCATCAGCAAATGGAGAAGCATCAATGACAAACAATCTTATAGCTCTTCCAATCTGGGGAGCCGCAATACCAACACCTTGTGCATTGTTCATTGTTTCCCACATGTTAGAAATTAACTTGTCTAAATCTGGGTAATCCGCATCAATTTCCTTGGCAACTTTTCTTAGAACTGGATCGCCATAAGCGACAATAGGTAAAATCATTTGTTGATTTTTTTATGAATTATAGTTTGCAAAAGTACAAAATATAGGACTTGTTTGAAATTTATTTTAGTTTATTCGGGGCTTATTTGTTGTACAAGTAAGACTGGAGAATAATGGTGGCACTTATTTCATCAACCAAAGCTTTGTCTCTTCTCTTTTTTTTAGACAGACCACTATCAATCATAGTTTGAAAAGCCATTTTGGAAGTGAAACGTTCATCTTCTCTTATAAGGTTTATTGAAGGAATTTGTGGTTTCAATTTATTTAAAAATTGTTTTATCAAGGGTTCACTTTCAGAATCAGTATTATTCATTTGTTTAGGCTTTCCAACAACTATTGTTTCTACATTTTCTGTTTTGATATAATTCAATAAAAAAGAAAGTAAATCTTTGGTGTTTACTGTTGTCAGACCAGAGGCTATTATTTGTAGATCATCTGTGACTGCGATTCCAGTTCTTTTGATCCCGAAATCAATTGCTAAAATTTTCCCCATTTAAAAGGTGTTTTATGTGGCTGACAAAGTTAAATATTTAATATATAATTCCTGTATTGATTAAATGAATATATATATTTGTTTTGTGGAAAAAATAGAGCCTAATTCGAAATTACAAAGCTTGGATGGATTGACGCTATCCGTTATAATTGTCAATTATAAAAGTTGGAAGCATTTAGAGAATTGTTTGAATGCGCTTACATCAATGATGTCTTTATCTTTTCAATTAGAAGTGGTGGTGGTAGATAATGATGTTGCTACAGACCAAAGGCAGCGGTTTATTGAGAGTTATCCAACTATAATTTTTGTTGAGAATACCGGGAATAATGGCTTTGCTAATGCCTGTAATTTAGGGACAGAAAATGCTTCGGGTGATTTTTATTTGTTTCTGAATCCTGATGCAATCGCTTCACAAGAAGCATTGGAACAAATGTTGCAAGCTGCAGTCGAGAATAAGGATTATGGCGTTGTTTCTTGTGTGCAGGCTAATTCAAACGGTAGCAAGGAAAAACAGATTCGTTTTTTTCCTGATTTAAAAACACTTTTTGGAGCATTCAGAGCTTTATATAGAAGCAGGAACAAAAAACAAATTGATACTAAATTCAAGTTGGATCAACGAGTTATTTTTCCTGATTGGGTTTCGGGATCGGTAATGTTAATGTCAAAGAATTGGTTTGAGAAGCTAAGGGGGTTCAATGAGGATTACTGGATGTATTTTGAAGATGTCGATCTTTGTAAAAGAGTCTCTTTAAATGGAGGTCGAGTTGCACTGTTTAAAGATGTAGAAATTATACATGATCATGGAGGAGCTTCTAGGATAAACGTAAAAACCTCGGCATTAACAAGATCTCAAGTGCTTATTTCTAGGCATATTTATGTATGTAACTATTTTTCAGGGAATAAGAAGCGTTTTATGCAAAGCTTATTGGTTTTGTATATTTTAATCGCTAAATTTTTTGGTGCAGTTTTAGGGTTGTTGTTGTTGTTTATTCCAAAGATGTATTTGCGTTTGTTTGTATATTCGAATATGATTACTTACTATTTTCAGTGTATAAAGGGACTGACTTGGCTGAGTAAACGTTCGATGAATCATATATCAAAGAATAAAGTGGTTCTGGAGGAGAAATCAGAATTAAGAATTGGGTATGATGCAAAACGTATTTTTCATAATAAAACTGGGTTAGGGAATTACAGTAGGGATTTGGTCAGTATTTTGTCCAAGTTTTATTCTTCAAACACATATTTATTGTACAATCCCAAAAAGAAAAAAATTGATAGGTTGTCAAAATCAAATAATTTGATTGAGATTTTACCAAAATCAAATTTCTGGAGAAAGAATTCTTCTGTTTGGAGACAAGGGCCTATAGTAAAACAGTTGATTGAGGATGGTATTTCCATTTTTCATGGTTTGTCAGGAGAGATTCCAAGAGGGTTGGCATCCGTAAATATTAAAAGTATTGTTACGATTCACGATTTAATTTTTATCAGATATCCTAAGATGTATAAATATATGGATCGAAAGATTCATTTTAAAAAGTTTTTGTTTGCTGCTCAAAATGCAGATGTGGTTATCGCAATAAGTGAACAAACAAAACGTGATATCGTAGAGTTTTTACATGTAAAGGAAGAGAAAATTAAAGTTGTATATCAAGGTTGTCATTCTTATTTTAAAGAAGAACAGACTACGGTGTTTAAGGAGTTTGTCAAGAAGAAATTTAATTTACCTGACAATTATATATTAAGTGTTGGGACTATTGAAGAAAGAAAAAATTTGTTATTATCAGTAAAAGCCATCAAAGATTTAGAGGTTGTTTTGGTTGTTGTTGGTGGTAAAACAAGATACTATGACACGGTAAGAAGGTTTATCATTGAAAACGATATGTTGCATAAGGTGTTGTTTTTGGAAAATGTAGAATTGAAAGAGTTAGTTGCTTTGTACCAAATGGCAGATCTATTTTTATATCCAAGTTTGTTTGAAGGTTTTGGAATTCCAATTATTGAAGCTCTATATTGTAAAACACCTGTTATAACCAGCAAGGGAGGTTGTTTTTCAGAGGCTGGAGGGCCAGGTAGTATTTATGTTTCTCCTACTGATAAAAAAGAGCTAAAAGAGAAAATCGAAGAGGTTTTGTCCAATGAAGTTCTAAGAGAGAAGATGATAGTTAATGGATTTGAGTTTGTACAAAGATTTAATGATGAGGATATAGCTAAGAATATGATGAAAAGATATAAAGAGATTTTATAAATATGAAGTTTTACTTTAGTAAAGTGTAATACTTTCTGTTTTTTGCATCTAGGGAAAATGCATAAAGATTAAAAAAAAAATTCAGGTGATCACGCTATATCAATAAAAAAAATACAAATTGAAGTTTTTTTTAAAATAAGGTAATGTGGTGAATGATGATTTTTATTTTAATACGTTGTAAATCCATGAGTGAAAAGAATAGCTTTCGTAAGTTTTTAGTGGGAGAGGTTTATAAGGGGTATTTAAAAAACTTGAAATTTCTTTGATATTATCTTTTCCAATAATAAAAATATTTTCATCGGAGTAAAAATTATACCTCGTAACGGATTCGTTTGTAGTAATTATTTTAACTCCATATTTAATGCATTCGAAGAACCTAAAAGATAATCCAGTATGTTCGATAGGATTAATGTCAATGAGTACTTTAGTGTTTTTTATATTTGCAATGTTTTCCTCATAACTAAGAGGTCTTTTAATACGTTTTATTAATGGGGGGAAATCAGATTTATCATTGGAACTTAATATAAATAGTTTTAACTTTAAGTTTTCAGTATTTATTAAAGATAGAATTTTAATTAAGCTTGACACTCGGTCTTTTTGTTCAGCTCCTAAATAATAGATGTCAACTTTATCGGTTTTAATCTCAGAATCAAAATTTGAATAAAAATTATGAGTAATATGTAAATTAGGGTATTTAGTACTGTACTTAGAGTAGTCTTTATGGTCAAAAACAAAAAATTTATCAAACAATGAAATTCTACTCTTAGTTCCATAGAACCTTTCTATTCCATCCCATTGATATGCTATTGTTTTCTTGGAAATTTTTTTTAGTTTGTTAAGAATTTCCTTAGGATAAATATCGGGTCTTATAACTAGCGCATAGTCAAAATAGTTTTGATTAAATATAGACAGAAGAGGTTCAAGTTGCTTTTGTTTGTAGTTGTAATAAAGTACTCTTCTTTTATAGTTCTTGTCCCTAAGTATTTTTTTTTTAAATAAATTTTTAGCTCTAAGTATTAAATTTTCATATTTGAAATCTTCATCCATTGCAATCGAAAAAACGTCAAAACCAGCATTTTCAAGGTTTTTAATCATCATTTTATGCAAATCAAAATAAACTGGAGCACCAAAAATAATCTTTTTTCTCATGTTTTCTGAATTCCATTTGTTGTTATGAAACTCTCGCTTAGTATACTTTTCTCTAAGAATGACTGATTTTCCAAAAAATTATCTCTTGGAGCTTCTTTATGATAAAGATGATATTGAATACTCGACCATTTTATTTTTTTTAGGAATACTCCTTTTTTTAATAATCGAAGTGCCAATTCTGAATCTTCTCTTCCCCAACCTGTTATATCCTCATTGTATCCATTTACTTCAAGAAGATCTTTTTTCCAAAAAGCCATATTACACCCTCTTACTTTGTATATTAACTTATTGATAGGTGTTCTTTTATATTTAATAAACTGGTTGATGAAAGGAAAATGTAAAGTGTTAAGTCGGTTCGTTATTCCGATAGTAAATGGATTGACTTTCTTAAAGCCGTAATTTATAAAATTAGATGAAATTTCTTTACCTAATAAAACTCTTGAAGCTGTGATGAAACTGTTTTTTTTAGAGGCATGAAGATGATCTTTAACAAAGTTTCTGTTAATGATAGTATCTCCATCTATTTGTATAATATAGTCGGAAGTGCTTTTTAAAATAGCTTTATTTCTTATTTTAGAAAGTCTAAATCCATTGTCTTCATGCCACACATGTATAATTGGAATTTCAGTTTGCTTTTGAATAGAGGTTATTATATCTCGCGTGTTTTGTTTAGAACCATCGTCAGCAATAAGAATTTCATTTGGTGGGTGGGTTTGATTAAGAGCACTTTCAAGAACTAATTTCAGTGCTTTTGGCCAGTTGTAAGTTGAAATTATTAAAGATACTGTTGGTCTGTTTTTGCTAAAGTTCATTAATACCGTTTTTTGCAACTATACTATTGTTTTTTATAACATCTTGGATTAGCAGGCGATGTTCTAATTCGTTTTCCATTTTTCTTTCTTTATGAAATAAATGATACACTATAGCTGTATTTTTAATTTTTAATTTGTTAAGCCCCAAGTTTATCAATCTCGCTGCAAATTCCTCATCTTCATGGCCCCAACCAATTAGATTGTTTTCATATCCATTAATTTTAAGAGCATGGTTTTTCCAATATGCCATATTGCATCCCAACATGTTATGAGGAGATTTGTTAGATCTAGATGTTATCTTTTTTAATATAGAACTTCTGATACCGTTAAATTTACTGTTAATTTCTTTACTGAAAATCGAGAAAAAATCAAGATTGTTAGTTTCAAATATTTTTGATGTTAGAGGTAAAGTTAATCTAACTCTACTGCCTCTAACGAAACAGTCTTCTTTAGCTGCTTTGATATGATCAATAATAAAATATGGATGTAAAATTAAATCACCATCTATTTGTATGATATAATCATACTTTGCTTGTTTTATTGCCTTGTTTCTTATTTTAGCAAGTTGGAAACCCTCATCTTTATGCCAAACATGATTTATAGGAATGTTGGTTTGTAATTTTATGCTGTTAATTAGATTTCTGGTTTCATCGGTAGATCCGTCATCTGCAATAATTATTTCTGAAGGCGGTGTTGTTTGATTTAAAATACTTAAAAGACAAGCTCTTAATGCTTGTGTCCAATTATAAGTAGATATGATTAATGAGGTATTCATTAAGTTTTTTTTACAAATATATGTTTTATTTAAAGATGTACAGGTAACATTCCTTCTATAACATTGGTTTAGGTATATAAATTAGTTTTTGTGAATTTTCTTTATTATTGAGGTCAATTCTAGATATCTCTCCTGTATTATAAGTTTACCTATATCAAAATAGTCAATTCTTCCCAATTGTTATGGGTTTTACTTTTTGTTGAGGCACAAGTCTATTTGAATAAGAATTTTGGTGAATTTAGGGAGATAATTGAAATTATAATAGTTATATAATAATAAGTTTTGTTAATATAAGTTATACTTTTTCAAGTATTTGATCCTATTTTTTTAGATAACTTTTTATTATTAATGATATTACATTACAAGATGTGAACCTAACATATGTACTTTTACAAGATGGTTGTATTAAGGATTTAAAATCGGGGTCTAAGGATCTAAGTAATTTTCTTGTTTCTAGGATAAATCGTAAACGATGCTTTTTTTGATGGTAATAGAGGTGATCATTTAGTAATGAGATATAAAGAGGTTTAAATGTTAATTCAGTTTTATTATTTGTGAAATAAGTGTGAATTGATTGAATACATAAGATTATTTGATTATTGTATTTTTTTGTAGACTTTGAATTGTCTATTATTGAATTTGGACGTTGTCTATAGTAATATGGAGTGTTTTTAACGAATGCTATTTTATTGATGTTAGCTATATATTTATTCCAAAACTCATAATCTTCATATAGCCTTCCAGGGGTAAACTCTATTTTTGTTAGTTTTAGAAATTCTAAGTCAAATACTTTACTCCATGTAGAATGAGTAATATTGTTTGTTTTAAAAGCATCGTTATTGTGAATGTTTATTTCATTGTTTTTCGGGTCATTTTCTCCATAATAATTTATGTAACTTGGAGAATGCGAAACTTTGAAATCGGATTTTTTGATTGCGTTTATGTGGTTTTCCAAATAGTTTGAAGGAATAAAATCATCGCCGTCAATAAAATAAATGTATTTTCCAGAAGCGTTATATATCCCGTTATTCCTAACAGATGATAACCCTTGATTTACTTGCTGAATTAGTTTTATTCTGTTATCCTTTGATATGTATTTTTCGATTATTGTTTTAGAATTATCAGGACTTCCGTCGTCTATGCATATTATTTCAATATTTTTGTACGATTGATTTATTAAGCTATCAAGACATTGTTTTATGTAAGCTTCCACATTGTATATGGCAACTATAATCGAGATTTTATCTTTCATATTATTTTTTGTTTTTCATTTTTTGTTCAACCCAAGATGTAAAACTATATTTCTTTGTAATGTTAGAGTTTATTTGTTGAATCTCTGTTTCAATAAATAGAGGTAAACTCTCAATTGGGTCGTGTCCTATTATGAAAATATTTTTAGAACTATAAAAGTCATATTTTAGTACTTCTATGTTATCTGTTATTATTTTATTCTTGTGATGTAATGCTTCGAAAAATCGTAATGAAAGTCCAGAGTGACGGTTTTCACCCTTGACCAATATATCGATTACAATTTTACTTGATTTAGAAAGCTCTAAAACATCTGAATAGTCCAAAGTTTGTTGGAAAAACTGAATATCATTACTCTGCAGTTTTTGTATTGTCTCCTTGTTAGTTGACCAGAATTTTATTTTAATATTTAAATTTAATTTCTTTAATTCTGTATATATGTTTATGATATCGTCTTTACGACTTTCAAGAAATTCCCCTATATAAAATACATCCGTTTTATCGTATGTTTCTTTAGGTTTGTTATGCTCAAAATAAAAGTTTGTAGTTAATTTTAAATTTTCGTAATGTGGTTTGTATTTCACGAAGTCTTTAATTTCAAAGACATAAAAATCTTCAAAATATTTTATTTTATTTTTAATTTCTGGAAATCGATCTAGTCCATCCCAGTGATAAGAAATACAGGTTATACAAACTCTATTAATTTCTTTTAAAATAGAATCACTATAAAAGTCAGCTCTTATTGTTAGAGAATAATGAAAGTGGTTTTTTGGGTACTTTTTTAATTGGCTGAGCAAGTCATATTCTAAGAATTTTTTGTTTTTTGACAATGCTTTTTTTGTTATAAGCTTTTCATATTTATATCTTAATATATCAAAAAACCTATTCTTTTTTTTAGTCGGATTATCTTTATATAGTAAGAATGAAGTTTTATAGTTATTCTCATTTAGATCCCATTCCATATTCTTATAGAAACCAGAATATTCGTGCATTGCTATAAGTATTCTTTTTTTCATCGGGTGACAAGTAATAATATTATACAAGTAAGTAGTATAGCAGTAGAATAACTCAAGAGTCTTTTCTTCTTTTTTTCTTTCCTATATCTATTTAAGTTATAATCAACGTCAATTTGAGTTTTATGGTATTCATCATTTGTTCTAATGAAAAATTTTTCTTTTAAATTTTGATTTAATGAAGAATATATAAGCCCATAGACTTCTTTTTTATTAGAAATCATATGATTGTTGTCTAATGTCATGTTTTTTTCATGGATTCTATACCATAATAGTGGTTCTTCTATATATATTACATTTGAACTCTTTTTAAGAAATTCGAGCCAAAATAACCAATCTTCTTTAGCTTTTAGGTCTTCATTAAATCTAAGGTCTTTAATCACTGAAGTTTTAAATAAACCACAATGTATAGGTATTGCAAATTGTCTGTCCCAATTAAGAAGAACGCTTTCATAATCAAATATTCTATTGTTTAAATCACAAAAAGGAGGTTCTACTTTTCCTTTTTCAAGCATTTCAAAGTTTGTTATTATTAAGTCTGCCTTTGTTTCTAAGGATACCTGAAATTTCTTGGGAGATAGGAGATCATCAGAATCTAAAAATTGGATATACTCTCCTTTGGCTAGATTTAATCCATGGTTTCTCGCAGAACTTAGTCCACCATTTTCCTTTTCAACGTATTTAAAGCGGGAATCGGTTTTACAGATATTTGTAGCAACTTCTTTTGTGTGATCTGTTGATCCATCATTTACGATTAAAGCTTCCCAATCATCAAATGTTTGTGATTTAATGGAATTACATGTCTCTTCAAGAAAATCACCTTGGTTGTAACAAGGGATTATAACAGATATAGTTGGTTGTGTTTTCAATATGCAGGTTTTGTAATATCTAATATTATTTGAAGGACCTGTAACGGATCATCCATAAATTTATAAAGGGCAAACTTAATATATTTTTGGCGGTATTTGGGAAAATTAATATTAGTAATTAAGAAAATAGTCAAATTTGCTTAAGATTCGTATTATATTCTTAAATTTGGCAATCGATAAATTAAAGACATAATATTAAGATGCATAGTTTAAAAAATTTTTTAAAGTATTTTTACCCACATAAAAAATATTTTTTCACCAGTATTTTCTTTAATGTATTATATTCTTTTTTCTCCGCTCTTTCGATGTTGTCATTAATGCCTATGCTAAATGTACTATTTAGTGAGGGAGAAAAAAAATATGAAAAACCTGTTTTTAATGGCTTTTCTGATTTAAATAAAACTTTTATAGAAGAAGCTTTAAATTATTTTATCACGACTAATACAGAAACTGAGGGGCCATTGAGTACCTTAATATGGATGGTGGTTTTTGTACTATTGACTTTCCTCTTAAAGAATTTTTTCAGCTTTATGGCTATTGTTTATATGACAATATTGAATAATGGTATTTTAGAAGGATTAAGAAATGATGTATATCAAAAAGTAACAAGTCTACCAGTATCTTTTTTCTCTAATGAGAGAAAAGGTGACTTGATTTCTAGGATGACTGCAGATATTAATACTATTAGAACCTCTTTTTTAAGTGTTATTCAGTTAGTTGGTAGAGAACCATTAACGATATTATTTACGATACTAGCTATGTTGTGGATTAGCTGGAAATTAACAATTTTTGTAATTGTTTTTATACCAATATCTGGATATGTAATTTCGTTGTTAGGGAAATCTATCAAAAGCCAATCAGGGAATATTTTTCAAATGGAAGGAGAGTTATTATCTACCATTGAAGAAACTTTAGGAGGGATCAGAATTATTAAAAATTTCACATCGGAAAGGTTTTTTAATAATCGCTTTTTTAATTTTACAAAAGAAATAAATGATGCGAATAATAAGATTGGAATTAGATTAAGTTTAGCGGCACCAATGAGTGAGTTTTTAGGGATATTCGTAATATCGGTCTTGTTGATATATGGAGGGAGTTTAGTTTTGATAGAGGGTTCTATGAGTGGTGGTAGTTTCATTGCGTATATGGGGTTGTCTTATCAAATATTAACTCCAGCAAAAGCAATGGCAAAGGCAAACCATGCATTAATGGGAGGAAATGCAGCTTCCGATAGAGTTGCATTTATTTTAGATGCTGAAAATCCTCTCAAGGATAAGCCAAATGCAAAAGTTATTGAGAATTTTGAAAAAGAAATTTGTTTTAAAAATGTATGGTTTAAATACGAAAATGAATATGTTCTAAAAGATTTTTCTTTGACTGTTAAGAAGGGTATGACAGTTGCATTGGTTGGACAGTCAGGAAGTGGTAAGTCTACTTTAGCCAATCTTACCACCCGTTTTTGGGATGTTAGTAAAGGTGAGATATCAATTGATGGAGTTAATGTGAAAGATGTTACTTCTCATTCATTAAGAGAACAAATGGGGATTGTAGATCAAAATCCTATTTTATTTAATGATACAATAAAGAATAATATAGCATTAGGCTTGGATAATGTAGATGACGAAAGTATTATAAATGCAGGTAAAGTTGCAAATGCACATGAATTTGTAAATGAGTTTCCAGCTAAATATGAAAGTATTGTTGGTGATGGTGGAGGTTTGCTCTCTGGAGGCCAGCGTCAGCGAATTGCTATAGCTAGAGCCGTTATGAAAAATCCACCTATAATGATTTTAGATGAGGCTACATCTGCTTTAGATACTGAATCTGAAAAGTTAGTACAAGATGCTCTTGAAAACATGATGGAAAATAGAACCTCATTGGTAATAGCTCATAGACTTTCTACTGTTCAAAAAGCAGATTTAATTGTGGTATTAAATAAAGGTATAATTGTAGAACAAGGAACCCACGAAGAATTATTAGCCATGAAGGGGACTTATCGGAATTTAGTAGATCTTCAGTCTTTAGAAGTAAGTTAATATTTATTTTGAATTATATATTTTGATTAGTTCTTTTATTGCGGGCTTTAAGATGTAATTCTATATTTTTTAAATAAATTTATATAAATAACTGTCTTGTTTCTCTTTAGTTTTATTAAATCTTCATATGTTAATGTAATTTCTAGAAGCTAATTTAGGGAGTATATGTTTCTTGAAGTTATAAACTTACATAGCTGTTTAAAACGTTTTTTTTATTTTTTTTATATTTCTAAGAAAAAGTTCAATTTTCACGAATGTTTTGTAAAAGATCGATTTTTTTATTTGGTTTAGTTTTTTATATAAGTATTCTAATTCTTTTATATTATTGTCTATTATTTGACTTTTTTCTTCTATTATTTGACTTTTTTCTTCTATTATTTGTGATTTTTCAAAAATTTGTTTTTCGTTTTCTAATCTAAGTTGAAGAAGATTATCTTTTTGTTGCTCAAGTAAAATGGCTGTTTTTTTATCATGTATGTTTTTCGTAATCAGTATTTTGATGTCTTTTGAGAATTCACCATATTGATATAGTATTTCTAAGCACTTTAATTCGGTGTTTAATTGTTGTGATATTGATATTTTAGAAAATATACCATTACTATGTACTCTATAGACCCCCATAAATTCATCAAGAATTTTTATTTTCCGGCTTTTTATTTGAAGAATATACATTGGCCAGTCTCCGATTGGTAAATTCTGCCACCAGGGTTCTACGTTAAAATCATTGACAAAAAGAGACGATGATGAAAAAATAAAATTACCTTCAATAAGGTTTTTAATATTAAGATTAGGGATCTTGTTTTTTTCATGTGTCCATTCAGATATGGTGTTAGTATTTTGGTCTAAAGATTTTAATTTCGCACCTACAATACCATAGTCAAGGTTGTTTTCTAGAAAGTCAACTTGTTTCTGGAGTTTTAAAGGGTCTGTCCAATAATCATCACCATCGCAAATAGCGATGTATTTACCCTTACACTTTGGAAACATGTATTTAAACCAGATACGTTCACCTTTGCTATATTTATTATTTTCTTGAAAGATTGGTTTGAATCGATCGTCTTTTGAAGTATAATTTTCAATAATAGATTTGCTGTTATCATTAGAGGCGTCATCATGGACAATGATTTCAAAATCAAAATTTGTTTGTTGCTTTAAAAAGCCATCAAAAGCTTGTCTTATATAGTTTTCTTGATTGTATACAAGGCAGCAGATTGTAACAAGAGGTTTGCTATTTGTCATTTGGTTTATTTTGCAGGGTTACCTTTAATTGTTGAGTTTGATGGATATGATTTTGTGACATTCGATTTTGATCCTACAAAGCAGTTTTCTCCCAACTTTAAACTTGGTAAGACTACTGAATTTAAACCAATGAAGGTGTTTTCTCCAATTTTGCAATAAGAACCTACTAAAGATAGCGAAGTTAAATAGCAAGATTTTTTTAGAATAGAATGATGTGAGACTACAGCGTTTAGACCGATAATACAATCATTTTCAATTACTGATTTAGTCCAGAGATGCGCATTTGCATGGATAAGACACCCTGTTCCAATAGAACTAGATTTAGAGACATTAGCTAGAGGATGAATTAAATTAGGTGTGAATCCTCCTTTTTCTCTTATGAGATTTGCTATTTCACTTCTTTTATGATTGTCTCCAACGGTTACAACAAAGTTATTTCCGAATACCTTACCTTCTTCAACAATTGAATCAAAAGAACTTATAATCGGAATATCCATTACTTTTTCACCATTTCTTGTATTGTTATAGTGGTAAAGCCCCTTGATTGAAAAGCCACATTCTTGAGCTAATTCAATAATAACTTCGGTATAATTACCTACACCTATCAAGTAAATGTCTTTATTTGACATCGTTAAGAGTTTTTACAATTAATGTTGAAATTTTAATGACTTCCATTTCACTAAGATTATAGTATAAAGGTAAACATAATATTCTTTTTGAAATTGATTCAGAAACCGCCATTTTACTACCGTTTATGTATTCAATTGTATTTAATGAGGGATAAAAATACCTACGCGGAAAAATGTTATTATCGTTAAGTTTATCCTTACAAGTTAATAATTCTTGTTCCGAATTAAATATGACAGGGATGTATGCATAGTTATATTTACAATCAGAATTTATTTTTTGAAATGTAACATTGTCTTTCAATTCCTTTTGATATAATTTATACAACGTTTTTCGCTTTGCCAAGATATCATCGAAATAAGGAAATACAGATAAACCCATTGCCGCTTGCAATTCACTCATTTTAGCATTAATACCCAATCCATGAAAATTTTCTTGTCCTTTGTGTCCAAAGTTATGATGATAAAAAAGTTTTGAATATAATTCTTCATCATTTGTAAACAACGCACCGCCTTCTCCTGTATGGAAAATCTTTGTTGAATGGAAGCTACAAGTACTGATGTCCCCGTATTCAAAAGTTGATTTATCTAAGTATTCTGTTCCAAAAGAATGAGCGGCATCATAAATTATTTTTAAATTATGTTTTTTAGCGATAGCGTCAATTTTATTTATTTCACAGGGATTTCCAAATACATGTGTAGCAATTATAGCAACTGTTTTTGAGGTTATTTTAGCTTCAATTAAGTCTGGGTTAATATTAAACGTGTCTTTGTCAATATCAGTGTAAACAGGTTTACAACCTTCCCAAATAATGGAAGAGGTCGTTGCTATATAACTAAATGGCGTTGTGATTATTTCTCCTTCTAAATTTAATGTTTTAATGGCTATTTGCAGTGGTAATGTACCATTTGTAGTAAGTATTAAGTTAGAAATATGATAGTTTTTTTTTATTTTATCTTCTAATTCACAAACTAACTCTCCTCTGTTTGTAATCCACTTTTTCTCCCAAGATCGTGAGAGTATCTTTTGGTATTCAAATATATCAGGTAAAAATGTTTCAGTAACATTAATTTTTTTGTTCATATTGGAAAGGTAGTTTTAACTGAAACGATACAGGTTTATATTTAATTACTTTAAATAATACTGATGGCTAAAATAGTGATATGTTTTATACAATTGTCTCTACTTTTTAAAAATATTGTATTGCTTTATTCGTTTACTGTAAATTCATTATTTTTACTTAATGAATAAAGAAGCACTTCATAAAGTTTCTATAAGAGGTACAATCCTTTACCCTACAGACACCGTTTGGGGATTAGGTTGTGATGCTACCGATGAGGTGGCAGTAGAAAATATATTTAAGATTAAACAAAGGTCAGAGTGTAAGAGCTTAATTGTTTTGGTGAATTCTATTGAGATGTTACAACAGTATGTAACTTCAGTCCCTAAAGCAGCATTAGAAATTTTAGAAAAAGCAACTCGTCCTACAACAATAGTTTACCCTAATTCAATCGGATTGGCTAAAAATGTGGTTGCAGCCGATAATACGGTTGCTATACGAATTGTAAAACAAGAATTTTGTGAAAATCTAATTAAAGAATTTGGAAAACCGATTGTTTCTACCTCAGCAAATATTAGTGGTGAACCAACTCCAAAAAGCTTTGAAGAAATAAGTCAAGCAATTTTGGATAGCGTAGATTATGTGGTAGATTTGCATCACGATTCAAAAAATGATAAATCGTCTAGGATATTAAAAATTAATACAGACGGTACCATTGAAGTGATTAGAGATTGAAATATGTATCCGAACGATTATAGAAAAGCCCTACAGCACCCAATTTTCCCCTATATAACTAAAGCTACGGAATTGCTAAATATGCAAAGTTTTGTAATAGGTGGCTTTGTACGAGATTTTATTTTACAGCGAGGAATAACCAAAGATATTGATGTTGTTGCTGTTGGAAGTGGAATTGAATTAGCCAAGAAAGTGGCTCAGCTATTGCCTACAAAGCCTAAAGTTCAAGTTTTTAAAACCTATGGAACGGCTATGTTGCGATATGACTCCATAGAGATTGAATTTGTAGGTGCTAGAAAGGAATCTTATACAGAAAATAGTAGAAACCCTGAGGTGTCAGAAGGGACTTTAGAAGATGATCAAAATAGGAGAGACTTTACAATCAATGCTATGGCATTGAGTTTAAATGAAGAAACCTATGGAGATTTGTTAGATCCTTTTGAAGGGATTACTGATTTGGATAAGAAAATTATTCGTACTCCAATGGAGCCTGATATTACGTATTCGGATGATCCACTTAGAATGATGCGCGCAATTCGTTTTGCTACGCAGTTGAATTTTGAAATTGAAAAAGAATCGTTAGAAGCCATTCTTAGGAATAGCGAAAGGATTGATATTATAACCAAAGAGCGCATTGTTGTTGAACTTCAAAAAATCATGGAATCTCCAGTGCCTTCCATCGGATTTTTATTGTTAGAACAAACCGGTTTGTTGAAAAGAATAATGCCTGAGCTGACTGCTTTAAAAGGAGTAGATGAGCTAGAAGGGCAAAAGCATAAAGATAATTTTTACCATACTTTAGAAGTAGTAGATAATATTGCCCCAAATACAGAAGATGTTTGGTTGCGCTGGTCAGCTTTATTACACGATATAGGTAAAGCACCTACAAAACGTTTTGATAAAAAAAATGGTTGGACGTTTCATGCACATGAATTTGTTGGTTCTAAAATGGTGTACAAACTATTTAAGCGTTTGAAAATGCCATTGAATAATAGGATGAAGTTTGTTCAGAAAATGGTTATGCTAAGTTCGCGTCCTATTGTATTGGCAACGGATGTTACAGATTCAGCCGTGCGCAGACTGATTTTTGATACGGGAGAAGATTTGGATAGCTTAATGACTTTGTGTGAAGCAGATATTACCACCAAGAACCCCGTGAAGTTTAAAAGATATCATCAGAACTTTAAAGTTGTTAGAGACAAGGTTAAAGAAGTAGAGGAGAGAGATCGAATTCGCGATTTTCAACCGCCGATTTCTGGTGAATTGATTATGGAAACATTTAATTTAAAACCTTGCCGAGAAATTGGTCAAATTAAAGATGCTATTAAAGAAGCAATTTTGGATGGTGATATACCAAATGAGTATGAGGCCAGTTTTGAATTTATGATTAAAAAGGCACAGAGTTTAGGTCTTAAAAAATAAAGCAAAAAAAAGCCAATTGAATTTTCAATTGGCTTTTTTAGTATTTAATGAAAAAGATTATACGTCTAATTCTTTTATAATTCTTTGAATCTTAGCATCCAATTCTTTTTCAGTATCCGTTGCTGCCTCAATAGAAGGGCATTTTGTGTTGACGCTAAAGTAGAATTTAATTTTCGGTTCAGTACCACTTGGTCTTGCTGCAATCCTTGTTCCTTTTTCAGTATAAAAAATAAGAACATTAGATTTTGGCATGTCGATAACACTTTCTTCACCTGTCAATAAGTTTTTTCTTAGTGAAGAGTCGTAGTCATAAACAAATTCAACTTTTTCACCGTCAATTTCTTTAGGTGCATTCGCTCTCATGTCAACCATCATTTGTGATATTTGAGCTGCGCCATCCATTCCTTTTTTAGTAATTGAGATAAGGTGTTCTTTATAGAAACAATGGTTTACATATAATTGTAATAATTCTTTGTAGAAATAACTTCCTTGTGCTTTTGCATAGGTTGCAATTTCACAAGCTAATAAAGCCGATGTAATTGCGTCTTTGTCTCTCACAAAATCTCCAACCATATACCCAAAACTTTCTTCACCTCCTCCAATAAAGTTCAATTCTGGGAAGTCAACGATCATTTTAGCAATCCATTTAAAACCGGTCAAACATATTTTTGTTTCTACGTCATAAGAAGAAGCTATATCTCCAACCATATCAGTAGATACGATAGTAGTTCCTACAAACTGTTTACCGTTTAGTTTTCCTTCTTTTTGCCATTTTTTCATTAAGAAATCTGTCATGACAACCATAGTCTGGTTACCATTCAATAATTTCATCTCTCCGTTTAAATCTCTAACAGCAATTCCAACACGGTCACTATCTGGATCCGTTCCTATAACGATATCAGCAGCTATTTTATCCGCTAATTCTAAAGCCATTTTCAGCGCAGCTGGTTCTTCTGGATTTGGAGAGGCAACTGTAGGGAAGTTTCCATCTGGTTTGCTTTGTTCTTCAACAATATGCACGTTTTTATAACCTGCCTTTTCCAATGTCTGTGGCATTGCAGTAATTGAGGTACCGTGTAGTGAAGTAAATACAATACTTAAATCATCACGATTTGTCAATTCTAAACATCCGTTTTTAACAGAAGCGTCCGTAAAGGCATTGTCCACATCTTCACCAATGTATTCTAGTAAGTTTTGATTTGCATCAAATTTTATTTCAGAAAAATCTAAATTGTTCACTTCATTGATGATAGCACCATCATTTGGAGGCACAATCTGTCCGCCATCGGTCCAGTATACTTTGTATCCGTTGTATTCTGTTGGATTGTGAGAAGCTGTCAAAACAATTCCTGCAGTACAGTTCAAATAATTAACTGCAAAAGAAAGTTCTGGAGTAGTACGCAATGCTTCAAATAAAAATACTTTAATTCCGTTGGCAGTTAAAACATCAGCAACAGTTTTGGCAAGCGTATCACTATTATGTCTACAGTCATAAGCAATCACAACACTAGCATCTTTGGCCTCATTCTTTTGCAAAATATAATTCGCAAGTCCTTGAGTAGCTTTACCTAAAGTGTATTTGTTGATTCGATTGGTTCCTGGTCCCATCAAACCTCTCATTCCTCCGGTTCCAAATTCAAGATTTTTATAAAAACTATCTGCTAATACATCCGTATCAGCGTCAATTAAGTTTTGAACTTCCTTTTGTGTTTCTTGATCAAAAGTTGATGTAAGCCATTTTTTAGCTTCTTCGATGATGTTTTGAGTGCTCATTAGATTTATTTTTTTTACAAATGTAATTTTTTATCCAAGTTGATTTTTATAGAACTGTTAAAATTTACTAAAACGGTTTCTTTTATATTTCTTCAGAAATTTGATAATTCGCAATATTTTTTTTCGATCGTAATATAATTTCACCAATAAAGCCGGCAAGGAATAATTGTGTTCCTAATATCATAGTGGTCAATGCAATATAAAACCATGGGCCTTCGGTTACTAAAGGTGAAGGTTCATTATAAACAAATACACTCAGTAACTTACTTGTTCCTATGTAAAAAGCGGCTATAAATCCTATCAGAAACATTAGGGTGCCTAAAAGACCAAATAAATGCATAGGTCGTTTTCCAAATTTACTAACAAACCAGATGGTTAACAAATCTAAAAAACCATTGACAAAACGTTCCATCCCAAATTTGGTTTCACCATATTTTCTAGCTTGGTGTTTTACCACCTGTTCACCAATTTTGATAAAACCTGCATTTTTAGCTAAAACTGGAATGTATCTGTGCATTTCGCCCTGCACGTCAATCGATTTTACTACTTTTTTATCGTAGGCTTTGAGTCCGCAATTGAAATCATTCAGTTGAATTCCTGATGTTTTTCTTGCTGCCCAATTGAATAATTTTGAAGGGAGGTTTTTCTTTATTTTAGAATCGTATCTCTTTTTTTTCCAACCACTAACGAGATCAAAATTTTCTGAGGTTATTTTTTTATACAGAGCTGGTATCTCATCTGGAGCATCTTGTAAGTCTGCATCCATAGTGATAATGACATCACCTTCTACTTGTTTGAACCCTGCATTTAATGCTTGGGATTTTCCAAAGTTTTTTGAAAAACGCAATCCTTTCACATGTGCATTTTCTTTTTGAAGGGCTTCAATAAGATTCCAAGAATTATCAGTACTTCCATCATCAATAAAAAGAATTTCATAGGTGTAAGAATTTTCGTTCATCACGCTTACAATCCAGTCATGTAATTCTCTTAATGATTCTTCTTCGTTTAGAAGTGGGATAACTAAGGATATCTGCATTTATGCTACTTGTTTAGATTCGTTAATTTTTATAAAAACCACTGTTGTGATTGCAGAAAACACAAATCCAAGAAATGCAGTAAATACAATTCCTATAGCAGGAGTAATAAAAGAGTTTGCTCCTTCTTCAAGTTTTTCAATTCTAGCATCAATTTGTTCCGATGTTAAGTCGCTAGAGTTTTCCATTGCTGCTCTTTGAACTTCTCCTAGTTGACGAATAAAATCGGGTTCTATATAGGTGGTGAAGATATAATTATATCCAGTAATCATTAACGCTCCTACTACTGCAATTCCTATACCAATTTTAAGCCCTTCTCCAAAGCTCATGCTATTGTTTTTAGCGAAGGTTCTAATTCCTAAAATGATGGCAATTAAAATAAATAGAATACTAATAATTCCAACAGCTTGGTTTTGTTCTAAATGTTTGTTTTGTGAGTAAAGAACTACGCTCATTGCAATTGAAACTAGCCCAAGTAAAAAACCATATTTTAAGATGATACTTTTACTTATTTCTTTTGATGTCATATTCTGTTTTTTGATTATGACAAATATAATTATTTCCTTCGAAGTGGGTTTTGATTATTTGTTTTTGTTTAGGAAGTTTGGGTAGATTTTTCCCTTTGATTTACGTTTTAGCATTGTATTTCTTTGATGTATATTTGCCACATTAAAATAAAATAGAAAATTATGGCTGTAGTACATAAATCAAAAATAGAATTTGAAATAGGACTTGATGAAAATAAGGTGCCTGAAAAAATAAATTGGAATGCAGAAGATGGGGGAGTAACAGCTGAAGAGTCGAAAGCGATTATGATGTCTATTTGGGATCCAATTAAAAAAGATACTTTGCGAATTGATCTATGGACAAAAGATATGCCTGTTGATGAAATGAAGCAATTTTTTCATCAAACTTTGGTCTCAATGAGCCATACTTTTGAAAGAGCTACCAATGATGAAAAAATGGGAGCGACTATGCGCGACTTCTGTGATTACTTTGAAGAAAAGTTAGAGTTGAAAAAGAAGTAAGTCTTCAACTTATGATATAAAAAAAAGGGTCGATTTAAAACGACCCTTTTTTTATGATGTGATTGAAATTAATCTTGGAAATTAAATTCAATTCTATTATTTAATTCACTTGTTACGATATCACCAGAGTTAGAATATTTAGGTTGTGTATCTCCATATCCCTCAGAAGTCAATCGATCTTCGTTGATTCCACCGTCGACCAAGTATTTTAAAATAGCATTCGCTCTACGCTTAGATAAAAACAAACTATATTTTTCATTGTGTTTGTCATCTGTATGAGAAGCAATTTCAAATTTAGTTGCAGGGTACTCTTGCATGATTTTTAAGATATCATCCAAGATGTCCATGGTTTGATTTGTAAGTGTGTTTTTCGTTCTTTCGAATTTGATTTTTTGAGATAAGGCTTCAATTCTCAAATACACACTTTTGTCAAAGTTTTTATTTGGACATCCTTTATTGTCAGCAGTTCCAGGAACATCTGGACATAAATCATCTGCATCAGCAACACCGTCTCCATCTAAATCTTCAGTTGCAGGACAGCCTTCGTTTTCTGCAAGTCCTTTAATTTTTGGACATCTGTCCTTGTAATCAGGAACTTCATCTTTATCTGAGTCTAAAGAAACACCGTTAGAGTATACTTTTACTCCATAAGGAGTATCAGGCTCTTCATCATATAAATCAATTACTCCATCCTTATCTGTATCTTGAATATTCGCTTCTACAGCTCCTTCAATCTCTGGACATCCTTTGTTCTCAACAGAACCAGCTTTGAAAGGACAATCGTCAACATGATCTGGAACATCATCATAATCAGAATCAACAGCTACACCATTTCCATAAACTCTAGCATTTTCTGGAGTATTAGGCTCTTTGTCAAATTCATTCACAACACCATCTCCATCATCATCAGCCCAATCAAATTCTTTAGCTGATTTTGGACAGCCTTCGTTTTCAACAGGTCCTGCTTTTAATGGGCACTTGTCTTTATAGTCAGGTAATCCATCTCTATCGCTATCAATTGGAATACCATTTCCATACACTAAAGCTCCGGGAGGTGTGTTAGGATCTTTGTCAAATTGATCAATTACACCATCTTTATCTGTATCTTTTAATTCTAATGGTTTTGTAGGAGCAACGGCAACTTTTGCTTCTTCTTCCTTACAACCTTCTAAGTCTTTAGTTCCATTTACTAATGGACATTTATCTGCATGGTCAGGAATTCCATCACCATCCGTATCAACAGCAACTCCGTTACCATAAACTTTTGCACCAAGTGGCGTATTTTTCTCTTGGTCAAATTGATCCATAACACCATCCTTATCAGAATCTTTCATTTCAACAGTTGGTTGATTTGAGGCAGCTCCATTTACGGCGATACCGGCACCCACGTTGATATTTGATTTCTTTTCTTCAGGAGCACATCCGTTTAAGTCTACTGTTCCAGAAATATTTGGGCAATTGTCTTCATGATCAGGTATTCCGTCGTTATCAGAATCAACAGCTACACCATTACCATAAACTTTAGCTCCTTGCGGCGTGTTTGGCTCTGCATCAAATTGATCCATTACACCATCTTGATCTGTATCTGTAAGATCGATAGTAGCTCCAACTCCAGCAACTGAAGTATCGTTTGTTGTTTTTGGGCAACCTGCATCTACGCTTGATCCTGGTTTAAGAGGACAGGCATCCTCGTGGTCCGGAGTTCCATCATTATCAGTATCCATTGATACTCCGTTACCGTATACTTTAACTCCAAAAGGAGTGTTTGGTTCTTTGTCAAATTCATTTGCCACACCATCTCCGTCACTATCCGGTGGTAATGGGCAGCCTTCATTTTCTTTTGTACCGTATTTCAAAGGGCAAGAATCAATGTAGTCTGGTATAGCATCGCCATCCGTATCCACAGCTACACCATTTCCATAAACTCTAGCATCCAATGGAGTGTTCGGTTCTTTATCAAGAGAATCAATTACACCATCACCATCAGAGTCATTGATACTGATTTTACCAGCATTTGAAGCAATGGCTATATCTTCTGGACAACCTTCGTTTTCTTGAGTTCCTTGTTTTAATGGACAATTATCATATAAATCAATTACACCATCGTTATCCGTATCAATGGCAACACCATTTCCATAAACCTTAGCTCCAGGAGGTGTGTTATTGTCAATGTCTAGTGCATCCATCACCCCGTCTTGATCTGTGTCCTTGATAGTGAAATCTCCGGCTTCGTTTGCTTCAATTCCTGTGTAGTCAGTTGGGCAACCATTATTATCTTCTGGGCCAAAAATTAAAGGACATTCATCCATATAATCTGGAATTCCGTCTTTGTCAGTATCAATAGCAACACCATTTCCATAAACCATAGCTCCCATTGGAGTGTTTAGTTCTTGGTCTAAAATGTCAGCAACACCGTCACCATCTGAATCCTGAAAGTCACCTGCTACGTTTGGCTGAATAACATTTAATGATTCTGTAGGGTTGATACCTTCTTCGTAGATTTCTTTTCCTCTTTCCGAGTCAGGTTGAATATAATTGATTTCAACTCTACGATTTCTTTTTCTTCCATCAGAAGTTTTATTACTATGAGTTGGTTGGGCCATTCCAAAACCATCCGCATACAATCTAGATTCATTTACACCTTTTTCTGTAAGGTATTTTTGAACACTACTTGCTCTTTTTTTAGAAAGATATAAGTTATAGCTTGGTTCTCCTGTATTATCAGAATGCCCATCTATCGCAAACTGAGTGTTTGGATATTGCATCATGATGTTCGCAATTTCATTTAAAATTGTATAAGAATCTCCAATGATTTGATCGCTATTCGTTTTAAAGTAGATGCTTTTCGCTAGTAAAAATATTCTGTTGGTAATGTCATCGGCAGCATTGTCTCTTGGACATCCTAAATTCTCTGCAACACCAATAACATCCAGACATACATCGTCAAAATCATACACACCATCACCATCTCTATCTTCTGGACAACCATCATTTGCCTCGATACCTTTTAAGAACGGGCATTTATCTAAATGATCAGGAACACCGTCCATATCACTGTCAATTGCTATACCACTACCATAAACCATAGCTTCGCTTGGTGTGTCTGGTTCTTTATCAACTTCATCAATTACTCCATCCTCATCGGTGTCAACTACCTGAAACCTTTCATCACCAATATCTTCATTATTTGCCCATAGAGCATGTCTTTTTTCTTTCCCAAACTTATAAACGATTCCTAAATGAGTAGATAAATAAGTCTCGTAATTATTTTTAGATGATATCGCAGCATCAAAGTTATCCGCATAAACCAAATTCATGCTTGGTCTTAAAGCAATATCAAATCTTTTGTTGATTCTGTATTTTAAATCTAAACCAGCATCAAAAAATAATGAACTTGCGTCATCATAAGATAAAATCTCAGTGTTCGATTCATCGTATAATTTTGTAGAATAGTAATTGGTACCAAGTCCTGCAATTAAAGACCAGCTCCAGTGTTTACTATTTAACTTCCATAAGTTATTAAAATTAAGAATACCATTTATTTCAAATCCAAACCTAGAACCATCCATGGTCAATAGCTGATTTCCGTAAAGAGTTTCATCTATTCCTTTGATGGCATGATTTCCTGTAAAACCTGTACCAGCAGCACCAAGACCATTATAGTCAAGTTTTAGTTCCATACCTAAAATTGGATTGAACATTTTGTCTCCATAGATATAGAAGCCAATATTTGAACTACCGTTGTCTCCAAAAGAACTAAGATCACCTGAAGTTTTTAAACTGCTCAAACCGAGTCCTAAAGACCAAGTGTTGTAAGAGTCTTTGACCTCTTTTGCGCGTTCTTTTGTATGTGAGTCTTCTTTTTCTTTTTGTGCAAAAGTGGCATTACTGATGCAAATGAAAACCAAGAGTAGTAAGTTTTTTTTTCTTAAAGACATGCTTAATTTTATTAGGTTGTTTTTTTTGAAGTTTTTAACAAAAATAATTATTTATTTTTATTAGTAACATGAATCCTTAAAAAAAAACGAATTAATGAACTCTTTATTATATCTAGGGTTTTTTATTGTGTAACGGTATTAAAATCTAACTTTAAAGCTATTTTAGATATTGGACTGTTGTCTTTGCAGTCTTTTATGTTTTGCTCTAAAGAATCCATTGTAAAAGGAGGTTGGTTTTCATCATAAATATCAAACAAGGGCAGCAGCACAAACTTTCTATCTATCGCTCTTGGATGAGGAAGCTGTAAATCCTTTGAATTTCTTTTTTCGTTATGAAATAAAATAATGTCAACATCAATACTTCTGTTTTCATAATCAGTCCCCATTTTTTCTTTTCGGCCAAGAGATTTTTCTAAGGCTAATAGTTGATTTAGAAGATTTTCAGGATTTAAAGAAGTTTTTATTTTGATACAAATGTTGTAAAAATCTTCTCCGTTGAAACCCCAGGCTTGAGTCTCATAGATTCCAGAAACACTAAGTACTGTTGCAATAGAGCTGTCTATTGCTTTTACTGCATTTTCTAGATTTTTAAATTTGTCATTCAAGTTGCTTCCCAATGATAAATAGGAAGTGTAAAATTGGCTCATAAAATGTTTTCAATTAATGAATATATTATAAAGCTGCAGGGTAGAAGTATTCTATATTTTCCTGATACAAAGAAACGAAAGAATTTAGAATAGTTTATATTTGTTTTTAAAAAATTACAAAATGAGTTTTCTGAAAAATATTTTATCCTCTGCCGTAGGAGTGCTTTTAGCCTTCATTTGGTTGATTTTACTTGTAGTGCTTGTAGGTGTTTTTGTTGGGAGTGATGATACTTATGAAGTTAAAAACAATAGTGTACTTAAACTTCAATTGAGTGTTCCAATAAAAGATTATGCCCCTGTAGAAGTTGATCCTTTCTCCCAATTGCTAGGATTGCCACCTCAACAACTTGGACTTAATGAAATTATATCAGCTATTGATCGTGCTAAAGATGATGATAGAATTAAAGCTATCAGTATTGAAGGTTCCTTAAACGGAGGGGTTTCTCAGTTAAATGCAGTAAGGAATGCTGTTATAGAATTTAAACAATCGGGGAAACCGGTATATGCTTACGCAGATACATATGGACAGAAAGAATATTTTTTTAGTTCTGTGGCAGATTCTGTTTTTGTAAGTCCTGTTGGTCAAGTGGAATTAAAAGGTCTTTCGGCGGAATTGCTGTTCTTTAAAGATTTTCAAGATAAGTATGGGGTGAAAATGGAAGTGATTCGTCATGGTAAATATAAGAGTGCCGTAGAGCCTTTTATAGCCAATAAGATGAGTGAGTCCAATAGAACTCAAATGAAAGAGTTATTGAATTCTCTATGGTCTGATATTGTAGATGAAATTTCAATATCAAGGGATATACCAGTGGAGAAAATTAATAAAATTGCGGATGCGTTATTGGGGCGTACTGCGGCTATGTCTAAAGATAATTTATTGGTGGACGGTATTATTTATCAGGATGAGTATAAAGAAAAATTAAAGAATAATCTTAGGTTGTCAAAGTATAAAACTACGAGTTTAATGGATTACATTCAATCTAATATGGTTTTTGATTTTGATCAAGCGAATGAAAACCCGAAAATAGCGGTGATTTATGCGCAAGGTGATATAATTTACGGACAGGGTGATGAGGAGAAAATAGGACAGAAAATGATGGTAAAAGCCATTAATAGAGCTGCAAATAAAGAGTCGGTAAAGGCAATTGTGTTGAGGGTGAATTCTCCTGGAGGAAGTGCATTGGCGTCTGATTTAATTTGGAGAGCTTTAGAAAAAGCAAAGCAAAAGAAGCCTTTGGTTGTTTCTATGGGGAATTATGCTGCTTCTGGAGGGTATTATATTTCATGTAATGCAGATAGGATATTTGCAGAATCTACTACGATTACTGGATCTATTGGTGTTTTTGGGATCATGCCAAATGCAAGTAAATTTACTTCAAGAATAGGAATTCATTCTGAACGTGTAAGTACAAATAAAAGTCCAAATTATAGTCCGTTTTCTGAGTTAGACCCTGAGTTTTATGAGGTCACAAAAGAAGGAGTAGATACTGTTTATAAAACCTTTGTTTCTAAGGTTGCTGAAGGGAGAGGAATGACCTATGAGGAGGTGCATGCGTTAGCTCAAGGTAGAGTTTGGTCGGGTAAACAAGCGGAACAAAATGGTTTGATCGATGCTATTGGTGGATTAGACAGGGCGATTTTATCCGCTGCTTCTTTAGCGGAAGTGGATACTTATGAAATTGAGAATTATCCAGATTATGAAAAAGATATTAGAGAGTCTTTTAGAAATATGCCTTTTATGAATTTGAAAGAAGATTTATTGAAAGAATGGGTGGGAGAGTCAAATTTTACTTTATTCCAGCAATTGAATAAATTAAAAGGAAAAGAAGGCGTTCAAATGGCAATGCCTTATGTTTTGGATATAAAATAATTTGAATGAAGTTCTCAATTGACTTAAATTGTGATTTAGGAGAATCATATTTTACTAGAAAAATTGGAGATGACGCCGCCATTATTCCTTATATAAGTTCTTGTAACATTGCGTGCGGGTTACATGGAGGTGATCCATTGACAATTCAGAAAGCTATCGATTTGGCATTAAAAAACGATGTTAATATTGGAGCTCATCCATCGTTTCCGGATTTAGAAAATTTTGGAAGAAAATGTATGAAATTGTCCGAAGAAGAGCTCAAAGCTTGCCTTCGCGTTCAGATTGGTATGCTAAAACAGATGACTGAATTAAGAGGAGGGAAGTTACGACATATAAAACCTCATGGAGCCTTGTATAATGCTGCATCGGAAGATGAAGAACTGAGTCGTATTATTATTGAAGTCATCAATGAGTTTGATTCTGATTTGTTGTTATTAGGCTTGGCAGGTTCTAAAATGGAGACTGTTTCTAAAGAAATGGGGTTGAAGTTTGTGCCAGAATTGTTTGCTGATAGAGGCTATACGGATAAGGGAAAGTTACTTTCTAGGCAACAACCAAATTCGGTTATTGAAAATTCGGATGAGGTTTCAGAACGTTGCGTGAAAATGGTCCAAGAAAGAACTGTACTTACAAATCAAAATTCGAATTTAATTATAGAAGGTAAAAGTATTTGTGTTCATGGAGATACTCCAAATGCTCTCGGTTTAGTTCAGTCAATTCATAAAGCTTTTGAGTTAGAACAGATAGAAATAAAGGGATTTTAATGAGTTTTTTATTAAAAGAATTTGGGGATTCTGCTGTTTTGCTGACTTTTGGGGATCATATCTCCAAAGAAGTTCATTTACAAATAGTAAGCTTTGTTCAAGAGTTAAAAAAACTTGAGATAATAGGCGTAATTGCTGTTATTCCTGCTTATTCGACTATTGCAATTCAGTATGATTTTCTTCAAATTAGTTATCATGAACTCGAAGATCTTTTATTTTCAATAGAATATTCATTTAAAGAAGAAAATCACAAAAATATCATTGAGATTCCTGTTTGTTATCATGATGATTTTGCTTTGGATATACAGCATTTAATGGAGTATACAGGTCTTACCAAACGAGAAATAGTTGCATTGCATACTTCAGAAGATTATTTGGTTTATATGCTTGGGTTTACACCTGGTTTTTTTTATTTGGGTGGTATGGATTCTAGACTTTTTTGTCCAAGGAAAGAGGAACCAAGAGTTAAGATAGATAGAGGTTCAGTTGGAATCGCAGGGAGTCAAACGGGTGTTTATTCAGTAGATAGTCCTGGTGGTTGGCAGCTGCTTGGTAAAACTCCATTTAATTTGTTTGATGCAACGAGTGATAAGGTGTTTCCCATAAAACAAGGAGATTATATTCGCTTCAGGGAGATTTCGTTGGAAGAATTTAAAGCCTATAAGAAATGATTGAAATTATCAAGCCTGGTTTTTATACTTTGATTCAAGACATTGGACGAAATGAATATCAGGAATATGGAATGCCCGTCGCTGGTGTCATGGATAGGGACTCTTATCGTTTGGCAAATTATTTGGTTGAAAATACATTTGGTGAAGCTGTTTTGGAGATTACAATGACGGGTCCGGAAATTCTTTTTTTGGAGGAAACAGAAATTGGAATCACAGGAGCTGATATGTCACCTATGATAAATGGAGCTTCAATTGAGATGTATACAACTATTTTAGTTTCTAAAGGTGATGTTTTGTCTTTTGGTAAATTAAAAAATGGTTTTAGATCTTACCTCTCTATTAATGGTGGTTTTGAGGTGGATAAGAAGATGAATAGTAGGTCTACCTATGCTTATGCTGGTGTTGGTGGTTTTTATGGTAGAGCATTAGAAATAGGGGATGCAATTCCTGTTGGAGTAAGAGGGTCAGTACAATTAAAAAAAGTACCAGAATTACTCTTCATTAAGCCTTTTTCTACAACTTCCATTCGTGTCATCCAAGGACCGGAATTTGAAGTTTTAAAGTTGGGTGAAGACTCTTGTTTTTTCTCAACAGAGTATTGTATTGAAAATAATAGTAACAGAATGGGATTTCGTTTAAAAGGGCGGTCAATAGCTCATGATGCTAAAGAAATGTTGTCGACAGGGATAGTGAATGGTACGATACAGTTACCGCCAGAAGGAATGCCTATTGTGCTGTTGGCAGATGCTCAAACTACGGGTGGGTATCCTCGAATCGCGAATGTAATTCAATCAGATTTACCATTATTGGCTCAGTTAAAACCAGGGGATAAGCTAAGGTTTAGAAAAGTTACTATAGAAGAAGGTGCGTACTCAAGAACTTAACGCAACAAATCTAAATTAATAGATTTGTAATTATGTTACGTAAAAAAAATGGTCGACTTACACTCAAAGAAAGAATCCAAATTGAGACTCTTTTGAATGAAAATAAGT